>ENA-OWNX01000575-OWNX01000575.1-gut-metagenome-genome-assembly--contig:-NODE-575-length-12287-cov-6.311220_pt1 | contig 12287 bp, 18 predicted proteins | sample MGYA00248250_ERZ651778 | MGnify/ENA primary metagenome ERZ651778 (study PRJEB26908, sample SAMEA4031702) | gut metagenome | biome: gut; feature: normal infant; material: stool | place: China | collected 2015...
CGTTTCAAGGTTTACGCCCTGCCTACAGCAGGGCATGTGGTGCGTTCCAATCAGAGTATATATTAGCTGTATGGGTCCGATGCTCGCAGGGCGGTCGAGGATCCATATAGCTAATTTTGAGCCATTCGCACCACTTCATCAGATAGTCCGCAGGTCGGTTATATAAAAAAATACCCTCAATAACCAATTAAAGGCTATTGAGGGTGTTTTTTAATAAGGAAACTCTATTTTTACAAGCCATTTCTTTTTAGTTAATCGTTGTAATTTTTCCTTAAGTGTAATTATTTTTTGTAATCTACTTTTACATCGTATACTATTACGGTCTTTAATTTCATTATTAATAAACTCTATTTTATCTTGTAATTCACATATTTTTTGCCCATAATTATCGTAATCTAATCCCATAAACGGTACCGCAATTTGTCTATAGTCGCCTATATCCATATCATCTATTGCTCTTTTTGCAGAATTACAATCAGGATAAACAATAGAATCTATCCATTCTATATTTTTTGGTAAACCGTAAAAATCATCACCATTTACCCCAACATAATCATCTAATATATATTCAATATCCTTTTTATCTTTATTATAATCAAAGCCAAGGTAATCTACAAAACGTCCCATATCATTTCTCCTCCATATACTGGTATATAGAAGAAAAATCTAAATCATATTCTTCTTCTATATAAGACAAGTCTAAATATATGTAACTGTTATTGTCATCTAATCTAACCCAACCACGCTTATATGGTTTCAGTTGTTCCCATAGACAGTTTTCAATAATTTTATTTCCTTTTATTTCCTCATCAAACCAATCAGGAATTAATTCAAGAAAATTCAATTGTGCAGTTTGATTTAACATATCAATAAAAGAAGATGATATATTAAACATTTCTTCATCACGATTAAACGCTAATTCAATCGTTTCTCTTACTTTATTATCAACACTAGAACATTCATCTAGTGTTGATAATAAAAGTTGACATATATCATGCATTATTACCACCCCACTATTTCAGTTAAATCATCATAAACTGCTTTTAATTTTGGAATGGTTTCTTGATATTCTTCACACTCCCTACAAATATCAAGAAATAAATATAGTTGTCCTCGAACCTCATTTACATATTCAAGTTCCGATTCCTTATGAGCGTTTTTATATACAGAACAAACTTCCTCTGCCTCCTCCATAATACGCTCTAAGCACTTATTAAAGCTTTCTTTAAGTTTCATAATAAAACCTCCTAGGATAAGAAAAAATATATATGTAGGAGAGCTACCTCCTACATATATAATAACATAAAAACAACATAATTACAATATAAAATTATAAAAATCGGTATATTTTATGTTCTTTTTTCTACACCTAAAAAGGTAAACAAACGAACAGGAACAGGACATTTCCTTGTCAATAAATAGCGGTCAAGACACCACCCTAAAAGCAGTATGATAGGGTAATTAGATATAGTCATTCTCTTATTTTCAAATAAACTACGTTTCAAGGTTTACGCCCTGCCTACAGCAGGGCATGTGGTGCGTTCCAATCAGAGTATATATTAGCTGTATGGGTCAGAAGCTCGCAGGGCGGTCGATGATCCATGCAGGTTATTTATTGAGCCATTCGCACCACTTCATCAGCTAGGCTGTCCGCATAGCGGTTTGGCAAACAAAACTCTTATCTAGTGAAGTTTGACCGTGTAACGGTTATATAATAAAAGCCTACTATCTAATTGATAGTAGGCTTTTATTTAATGAGTAATTTTATTATCTTTATTTGCTAATTTAGAAACTGATATTTTATATATTTTTTCCATATGCTTATTAATGCTTTTATCAATTAATACACATAATGTTTTTGATTGATTTAAAATATCTTCTTCTACATCTATTGTAATAAATTCTTTTAAATGTGATCTTAGTTCCATTAGTTTTATAACTTCTTTTCTTTTTGAATAATCCCTCATAACACCTTTTAATACTTCTAATGCCTCTTCTTGTTCAGGATTCATAGAAACCTCCTAAAATGATAAAAAAATATATAAGAGAGCCACCTCTTTAAATTACTATTCTACTTTTTTAATAACTATAACGCCTTCTGCTAATGCATTAATATCTTTTACAAATCTATCAACTTCATTATTAATTACATCAATAGAATATGTGGAATATAGTTCGTTATTATAATAAATAGTAAATGTATCAATTTCTCTTTTAAACTGTACATCTTTTCCAGTTTTAAATTTTATCAAACTAACAATAGCATACATAACTGAATTTGGTTTACCAATATGCATTGTTGTTGTATTCCATTTATCTTTAACACTAAATTGCATCTTTAAACCTCTTTGTAAATGCTAATGAATATAAATCTTCTGATACCATTAATAATTCTAAAGCGGTATCTCTATTTTCACATAATTCACTTAATAAAAGAATCTTACCTCTTAATATAGAAATATCTTCTAAGTCAGAAGGATAAATTTCCTTATGTTGAAAAGTATTAATCATTTGTTTAGCTTGATTAGTATATTTTTCTATAAACTCATTCATACTAAAACCTCCTAAGTAAAGAAAAAATATATATGTAGGAGAGCTACCTCCTACATATATAATAACATAAAAACAACATAATTACAATACAAAATTATGAAAATTAGTATATTTTTTGTTCTTTTTTCTATGCTCCAAGAGGTAAACAAACGAACCTCAACAGAGAATTGTCTTGTTAATAAATAGCGGTCAAGCCACTACCTTAAAAGCAGTATGATAGGGTAATTAGATATAGTCATTCTCTTATTTTCAATTAAACTACGTTTCAAGGTTTACGCCCTGCTTACAGCAGGGCTGTGGTGCGTTTCAATCAGAGTATATACTTGCTGTATGGTTCCGATGCTCGCAGGGCGGTCAAGGATCCATGCAGCATATTTATTGAGCCATTCGCACCACTTAATATATTTAATAAAACTTGACATTTATTGAATACTCAACTATAATAAAGTCACAAAAAGAGTTGTATAAATCTTCTCGAATTTATACAGAAAAAGTAGCTGATATTTTTATCAGCTACTTTTTTTTGCTTAATAAATACCATTATCCAAGTTATAGCAAATATACTAAGCATAATACAACTTATAAAAAAGGTATCTGTGATTCATACTTTACAATGAATCTATAAAAGAACCACAAGCTAAAAACAACATATTTTCTATATAAAAAAGAGCCACTTTCATTAAAGTAGCTCCTAATATTTTAATACGCATTAATTATTAAATAAAATTTTTCTTCTATCTTCTTTTTTAGATAATACAGCTTCTTGTAATGCTTTTAGTTTTTGTTTATCTTGCTTTGAATGATTTTGTTTCAATAATTTATCAATCTTTCTATTTAAATACAATAAGAACGTAAAAGTATCTCTTTCCTTATGATTTTTAAATAAATTAGTTAAAGAGTCTACTGTATCATTAGTAATATCATTATTTAATTTATTACTTGTCAATGAAAACATATCAAGACAAAATTCACCTAAAAAATTATGTATATTTTTATTAATCGTATCATACATTAATTCAAGTTCTTTTTTGAGTTCATTATCTAGATATAATGATTTTTCAAAAAGGTATTCACAATTTAATTTAATCCACACCATACAAGAAAGTTCATCTTTATCTGGATCATTTTCAAACATATCAATTAATTCTTTAGCCTTATTATTGATTTTTTCTTCCATAGCATCTGAACGCCTTGTTTGTTCAATTTTATTTTTCAAACTTGCTTTAGCAATACTTGATGTATAGCGTCTAGCAAAAGCTAATCTCACTTGATTCCGCCAATATTGAGATTGTTTTAATTCCATAATAACCTCCTAAGTAAAGAAAAAATATATATGCAGGAGAACTACCTCCTATATATACAATAACATAAAAACAACATAATTACAATATTAAATTATAAAAATCAGTATATTTTATGTTCTTTTTTTCTACACTTAAAGAGGTAAACAAACGAACTGCAACAGGACGTTTCCTTGTCAATAAATAGCGGACACCCCACTACCCTAAAAGCAATATGATAAAGTAATTAGATATAGTCTTTTTTTAGTTAAACTATGTTTCAAGGTTTACGCCCTGCCTACAGCAGGGCATGTGGTGCGTTGTAATCAGAGTATATATTAGCTGTATGGGTCAGATGCTCGCAGGGCGGTCGATGATCCATGCAGCATATCTATTGATTCATTCGCACCACTCAATAAAATTATAAACAGTAGCTGATGTTAATATCAGCTACTGTTTATATTGTTGATTTTTAATATATTTTATTTATGGAATTAAAACCATTCCTCTAAAAATCATATTCATTTACATATTCAGAAAAAGTATTCCCCTGTAATCCTAGTAATTCATAAGCCTCTCTATAAGCCAAAATTCCTGATTTAGTAGCTTGAACAACAGTGCGACTAAAAGCCTCTCCCAAACGAGTATGAGCGGTCGCGTAGAAATTACCTCCACCTTGAGGTGTACACTCAGGTATATCCTTCAAATATTGCTCAAATTCTTCTACTAAAAACTCATATTGTCGTTGAGTGATATAGTCATGTGTTAATGCTACCCGATATATAACGTACTGACTAACCTTAAAATATTTCGCAATTTGTTCATACGCTTGTGGAGACTCACTCCATCTAGAGTAAAATAAAGACTCTGGTACAAGAAATTCACCAGCAAACATATTACAGTAGGGTTCAGAACCACTATCACTAACACCTTCTTTACCCAACAGAATATGGCAAAACTCATGAATCAGCATAAATAACTTCCCATTATTCGAGTCTCTACCATTTATAAAAATAATAGGTGCATAAGGATCAAGTAATGTAAAACCTCTAAATTCCTCAACTAACAACTTACGTTTATTATTGGAACCAACAACACCATTAACAAAAACCGTAATCCCAATAGCTTCAAGATGATTCCGTATAAATGCGAACGGATCAGCCTCTCGAATTTGCCATCCTTTTTCTATACCTAATAAAGAATAAGCTTTTTCAACTAATTGCTTAATATTCATATCTTGAGAAAATTCCCCTATGTAAGATATTTCATCCATAGCTAAATTTAGCTTACGATACTCGCTCAACCAATCTTGACGGATTTGCATATCATAAATTGTATCTCTCAATTCAGGGCTATAAGGTGTACTCTCTTCTACACCATTTACTCTCCTAAAATCGGCAATTTCTTTTTCAGCTATATTAGGTGGGGTTTGCAAATACATATAACCTAAAGGTACGTTTGAAAAAATAGCTAAATCCATTATTTGATTAAACGTTGGATTCAAAGTTCCTGCAAGCCATTCATCGTATTTAGAATATCGTGCATAAAACGCTTCATATCCTTTTCCACTATATTTAGGTAGCCAACTTAAAATCTCATTACTTACCGAGAAACGATTAGACATACGCTCACCTCCTTATTATAAATTCACATACTATATATTGTAATTGTATTGTTTTTATGTTATAATTATATCATAGATTAGACGGACTAACAACTACTATTTTTTACTGGAGGAACAACGCATGAAACAAAAATACTATAGTCCAAAACACGAAGAAATTTCTAAAGCATTAGATGAATTATGTTGGAACTTAGTTGAATCATTCCAAATGACAGAAGAGGAAGCAGAAGTTGTTGATGAAAAAATTTATTATGCTCAAAATTCATCAACTGGATTACCAGAATTACAAAAAATTTGGTTTAACATAACAAAAACTAATTTTAATTTCACAAAATAATATCCATAAAAGTACCCTTTTATGGGTACTTTTATTTTATAGTCATAAAAACTCTACAAACTATATCTAATTGATTTTGTTTGTACTCACAAAGTATAATCATTTTATGGAGGCTTTTTACCATGCAAACTAACATTGTGAAATTTGGCTATGCAAGAGTATCTACCAAAGAACAAAATCTTGAACGTCAAATTGAAGAGTTGTCAAAATACGTTGATGACGTTAGATATATATATACAGATAAAATAACAGGTACATCTTCATCACGCCCTGCATTAGATGCTCTAAAACAATCATTACGAAAAGGCGATCATATATATATACATGAATTAGATAGATTAGGAAGAACAAAAGATGTAATAAAACAAGAATTAGAATATTTCAGAGATCAAGGAGTCATTGTACACTTTTTAGACGTTCCAACAACCATGATTCAATTTGGAGAATACGGAAAGTTTGAAAAAAATATTCTAGAATTAATAAATACGCTACTTATTGAGGTACTAACAGTACAGGCTGAACAAGAATACATCAGGAGTAATAAACGTCGTTCAGAGGGAATTTTAGAGGCAAAAAAGAGGGGTGTTAAATTTGGCAGACCTAGATTTCAATACCCAGAAGAAATGGATCAATGGTATAAAGATTGGATTAATAAAAAAATAACAGCCGTTGCTTTTATGAAACGACTGAATTTATCTAGTAGTGGTTTTTATAAAATTATTAATCGATATAAAAAAGAACGTATGCTATGAGGAGGAATTGATTTAAGGAGGATTATCATGTTAGATGCATTGTTAAAAGAGTTTAATGTAACAACACCTGCAGAGCTGTTTGACTACATGGATAAAAACCCATTAGATCCAAAAGTAGTTGATCTACACGAAATACTAGAGTTAGTGTTGAAACATAAGGAAATAAATAATGAGTAAATCAATATATAATATATTTGATTGCAAAAATAAAACAGAATTTATAAAAAAGCTAAAAAGTGAAGATAAAGCGTTTGAAGATATATTTTCTTTAGCAAAAGAATATAAAGAACATTATCAAAATAAAAAAACATACACGCTTTCAGAACCAGATGATATAAAAGAGATTATAGAAACTTATGGATTATATCCAACAGAAAATACATCAATTATATTACATTTAACTTCCAGAAATGAATTAATAGAAGCGAATACAATCCATGATATTAACAATTTACCGAGTATAATTGATAAGCCAACTACTCATAGTATTGTAAGTATTAGTACCAATCCACACACAAATAAAATAATCTCTTCACAAGCAAGTACACTATCAATAAATGCTCTAGATTCCATTACATTTATTAATGATAATGAAATATTCTACGAAACATCACGTTGTGGAGATTTACTAAATAAAAAACAATTATCTGAAAAAGAACTAATTAATAACATTGATAAACTTAATGCTAACATTATACATAAATATCGATTAGATTCATTAGATGGATATTATGAATTTAATGACGTATTAAAAAATCATTATTTAAATAAAATTGTTAAAGAGAAAGTATCAGTAACAAATGAAGAAAAAGTTGATAGTTTATTAACAAACGCATTACAATATTCACCATACGAAAATGTAATTGCATTATTTTACGATAAAAATAATATTATAAAATCAACAGAACTATTAGGAACTGGTGATATTGATAGTGCTTGTGTCAATGTACGATTATTACAAAATAAATTATTAGACAATAAAATAAAGGGGTTTATGATTACACATAATCACCCTAGTGGTAATTCAAGAGTATCAGAGCAAGATATTAAAATGACGGAAAATTTAATTTTTAAAGCAATTGCGTTAAAAAAAGAAATGTATGATCATGTTGTTATTGGTAAATACGAAACTTATAGATTTTCAATGCGTATGAGTTTTCCACACAAAGCCCATGAAAGAGATGAAAAAAAACAGAAATCTAAATCAATGACATTTAGTAGATAATAAAGTAGTGCCTTACTATTATGGTAAGGTACTATTTTTATATAAAATATTATTTTTATATTGTAATTATGTTGTTTATATATTATAATAATAATGTAGATATAATCTTATTAAAGGAGTGAGAATATGGCAGGATATCATAATTACAGCTAATGGTTTTAGAAAAATAAAGCGTATTTAATATACAAAAAAAATATTATTTTTATGTTGTAATTATATTTTTTATATGTTATAATATAATTACAGATTAGAGATACTAACTACTACTATTTTTTACAAAGGAGTCATAATTATGATTATTAATATAGCCCACACGAAAGGTGGGGTAGGTAAAACAGCAATTGCAACAAATTTAAGTATTGCATTTGCAGCACCAATCCTAGATTTAGATATTCAACAATCTAGTAATCGGTTCTTCCAAATAAGAGAGGAAGAGGGATTAAATACCTTACCTGTCTATAATCATCTTACAAATGAACTTATTGATAGGTATAAATCAAATCCAAAGCACCACCTTATCATTGATAGTGGAGGTATGGATAATGATATAATTAGAAACGGGTTGGAAGTTGCAGATCTAATTATTACGCCAGTTTCATTGAGTCAGGTTGAAATATTCGGATTAGAAGATTTCAATGACCTTTTAAACTCTAGCGACATTATCCAAAGAACAAAAACCTTTGTTCTCCTAAATAACGTCAATTTAAGAGCTAAAAAAGAAATTGTTATGGCTAGAGATTTAATTGAAGGTGAATTCGATTTTAAATTATTAGCTACTATGTTAGGTAGCAGGAAAGCCTATAAAGAGGCTTATTCATTAGGTAGAAATACGGTTGAATTATCACCGTCATCTCCTGCAGGACAAGAGATTATTTCTTTAACTAATGAGTTAAAGAAACATATAAAAAAAATGAGGTAAATTAAATGGCACTTAGAACATCAAAAACATTAAAAGATAAAAAACAAAATATTACAGCTACAAGTAAATCCGAATTTGTAGCACAAGCTCCATTAACCGTAAAAAAAACGAATAATAAAAAAGTAATTAAGTCGATTTATTTCACACAAAATGAATTAGATTTAATTGAGGATTTTAAATCTAATACAAGTATTAGTAGAAATAAATTAGGTTCCGAAGCTATTCGGAATTGCATGAAGCATAATGGGGAGGTAACAATGATTCGCTCCCCAAAAGCGGAATATATTATGCGTACGATTACATTGGATCAAAACTTAAATAGCTATATTAAAGAATTAGCTAATGAGTTACGTGAGAGAGAAAGCACCTTGATTAAGATGCTGATGCTTGGTTATATTCAAGATTACGAAGGATAAATAGCATGGATAAAGAAGCTACTTTACAAGAATTAATCCAGTCAATTTATGAATATAAATATCTAGATAACTATTATAGCCCTCTATTAACACCTTCAGAACGTTTATTAAAACGTTTAAAAAGAAAATTTGTAGCATATCAAAAAAAACGAGAAATAAAAAAAATTGCATCTCATTATATTAGTTTATGTATATTAAATAATGAAAGTACTATTCAAATTCCATTACCTATTGATATGAGTAATTTAATAGACGAAATAAATCAAGCAGTAAATACTATTACTAAAAACTATTCCAATAATGTATTGAAACTAAATTCAACACAATATAGATTATTAGATAATTATCAAAACAAATTTAAAGTTGAAACTAAATTAAATTTGACACAATACAAGTTATCCGAGGATTGTAAAAATCCGTTTGGAGTTGTTTTAAATTTAACTATAAATGACTTCAATACAATATATAAACAAGAATATATGAAATTATATGAATTCGAGCCATTTAAAAATAATGCAGATCCATATACAACAACGGCTAGAATTATTTATAGTACAGATATATTAAAGAACTGTATAGCTGAAGCTAAAAATGCAGGATATGAATTAATTAATATAAATAAAAATCGAAGATTTTTATATTCAAAATTTACATGTATATTTGAAAAAATATAATAATTTTGCTTTTCACTACTATTTTTATCGTAGGTGGATTTTTCGTTTAATTGACTATTACTATGATTTGCTGTATATTAGAAGTACCTCTTAGGGGGAAAAATATATAAAAAAAAGCTATAAATAGAGCAGGGAATTTATCCCTGCTCTATTTATTTATATTAAATTTTAATCAAGACAACCCCTAATACATGATCTATAGGTACTGCTCCAATTTTTCGTGAATCATAACTATTTTCTCTATTATCTCCCATGATATATACCATTCCTGCAGGAACAATAAATTCATCTGTTGAGTCTGATTGTGTTGCATTTTTAATGTATGGTTCAACCAATAATACATCATTTACATATACATTACCGTTACTAATTCTGATTTTATCGTTAGGAAGCCCAATTACACGTTTAACCCACATATTTTGTCGTGCATTTTTTACTTTAAACATAGTAATAAAATCATTCATTGAATCATTAATAGCATCAATAAATGTACGCTGACGATCAATTCGACTATCAATAACTACAATATCACCATGTTCTAATTTAGCATCTACTATACGTCCTAATCGATTAATTAATAAATAATTACCTTGATAATATGTAGGCTCCATAGATACACCCATAACTTTTGTTGGCTGTATTAAGAATACATGTACTAATAATGCAATTGTACATGATATTAGTATCACAGCACACCATTCTAAAGTGGTTTTAACTAACTTCATATATGACTCCTTTATTTTATATATTAGCTTCAACCCCCCTACCGCCTGCCCCCATTCTTGGGGGCGTTGGTAACTTTCTATATTGTTAGCACAGATTCGCTACGCTCACTAGTACCACACAATATAGAAAGTCCGATTAATTTCAAGGTATCAACCGCAGAAATTAACAAGAAAAAACTTGTAAATACCTATGATAAAAAATAAGATGTTGTTGCAATTAGGAAATCCAGAAGGACAGACTTCTCCCGTCATTTCTGACGAGAAAGTCTGTCGCAATTAAAAGATGCCGTCTGATTGAGGTATCTCCATCGCCTGATCGTGACTATAGGTTTATGATTACCTATGCATTCTTAACACGCACCATAGTTTCACTCCACATGTAATCCGTTTCCAGATTTGAATGCTCTCCGCTCGATGATAACTAACAATTATCTTCGCAAACGCTTGCCCCCGCAGTCTCTTTAACCAATGTACCAGATAATTTATCTGGGTTAGGCATATGAGGGTATGAATCCTGCTTGTCCCCTCTTAGGTAGCCATTTGGACGATCAGTGACACAAAATGACTCCCTGTACTCAATTATTCTTTAGTTGAGCTGTACAATACTACTCTAGATTATACTGCCGACTCAGGCAGTAGTGGTACTAGGTTGTTAGTATTTTATCCATTCCCACTTTCCATTATTAGTCAATGGCAACTGTTATTATAAATAACTCGCTATTTAGTTTATAGACTAAATAAAAAAACAGCACGATTTAAATATCGTACTGTTTGCGAATCGTTTATTTTTTCCTTATAAAATCTATATTTTTTACCTATTTTCCCTATTTTTATATTGAAAATAATCGTGTAAAATGATATAATCTTTGTAAAAGAAAAAACAGTAAGTCTTGTGAATAGTGCGATATTCATTAGATCCTGTAATCTACAGGTCTTGATTGGTAGTTGGTAGCTACCAATCAAGGGCTGTTTTTTTTATTTATTAATAGTATTGTACACCCCTATGATGAACTTTGGCAACAAGAAAATTATAAAAATAAGATGAAGGATTTTATTCAGTAATATCATTCCATAATTTAGCCCATTGTTTATCTATATTAGAATAGGTGAAAAAGCCTCTATTATTATCTTGTTGAAAACGCCATTTACTAGTTTTTAAGAAATCATGTTTTTTATATGTATAAGTATGAGATCCATTTTTTAAGAAATATTCTTCTTCATTGGGTTCATAATCTAATGTTAATTTATCTAAACTTGTCATCATAATTCTAACCACGTCCTGCGTACCGTCAGATTGAATACACCAAGAATAGGTCGTTGTAAATCGTTCATCAATTCCTTTAGTAATAAATCGATTAATATATACTAATGCTTTTTTTTCGCTTATATTAGCAGGTAATGGTAAATTGATACATAAGACTAAGAAAGCATTACTAAAACGCTCCCAGAACTCATTATAGCCAATTTTAGATACCCAAGACGGCATATTCACATGATTCCAATGAGTAAAATCAATCATATTAAGTTCTCCCCTATCGTATAAGGTCAAAGACAGGGTATATTGTGGTTTTACTACTACAGTTTGCATAATTAATGATCCTTTATTTTATAAGTTTTTGTGATTATTATAACAAACGTAGTTAAAAAATATGTGACTATGGCTAAATTATCTCTTAAATTATAACTATATAGATTTATCAACAAATAAAAAGCGGACACATTATAGTGTCCGCTTTATTTCATTTAAGGTTTTCCGATAATTAAGTAGTCTGCCTTTCTAAA
>ENA-OWNX01000579-OWNX01000579.1-gut-metagenome-genome-assembly--contig:-NODE-579-length-12166-cov-3.652825_pt1 | contig 12166 bp, 7 predicted proteins | sample MGYA00248250_ERZ651778 | MGnify/ENA primary metagenome ERZ651778 (study PRJEB26908, sample SAMEA4031702) | gut metagenome | biome: gut; feature: normal infant; material: stool | place: China | collected 2015 ...
TGGATGAAGTTTTCTTCCAGACAATTATAGGTAACTCTCGCTATAGAGATAGAACACATGCAAACCTTACATATACCGATTGGGATGTACCTAATCCTCCTGCTATAATAGAGCAGCGTCATATTGATCTGTTAGAAACTCGCATGGAATTCAATGATGAGTTTGGGCGGCGATTCCCTTATTTTGCTCGTAAGTTTAATGATGATAGTGAAAGCATTATAGAGAGGATTCGTACCGTACTTTGGAAACAAGATTAGTCCAGCAGAATCCTCTTCTAAAAGTATATATAATCTAAGTGGTTATTGATTGGTAGTAATTACCAGTTCTTTGCCTTTCTTCAAATCGCTATGTGATATAAAGTAACCATTAACTTTCTTACCTCCGTAAGTAATATCAGTAATTTTCTTGCCTGAGTTTCTCTTGCTTATAGAAAACTGAGTGCCATCACCGAAGGTGAATTCTATCTTGTCGAAAAGAGGAACTGATATGATGTACGAAGGGTCGGCAGGGGAATATGTATAAAGCCCGATGGCGTTAAATACGTACCAAGAAGACATTTCTCCGGCGTCGTCCATTCCGGCAAGAGCCAGTTGATGTTTGCCCATTCCGTAGAAGTGATTGAGGCAGCTATCTAATATGACTTGTGATTTCTCTTGTTTGTCGACAAAATAATAGAGGAAAGGGAAACTATGATCGGGTTGATTGCCGTGGCAATATTGTCCGATAAATCCCGACAGGTTATGTGCCTCATATCCTCCCCATGGAATGGTAAATAAAGAGTCGACCTTCTTTTCGAAGTCATCTTTACTCTTATAAAGATTAATCAACCCTTTAGTATCGTGTGGTGCAAAGAACGATGATTGCCAGGCATTCGCTTCACGATACAGGTATTCATAGTAGGGGAATTCAGGGTCGAAAGGGGTGACCCATTCACCATTTTCGAGTCGTCCTCTCATCAGTTCTGTGGAAGGGTCGAAGAGGTTCTTGTAATTGCCGGTTCTTTTCATCAGCATATTGTAGTTCTCCTCGTCTCCCAACTCTTTAGCTAATAGAGCAACAGCGTAATCGTCGTATGTATATTCGAGCGTTTTTGTAACAGCTGCTTTCGCTACGGTTTCTATCTTTGGATTTTTAATGTCCATCTCAGAAATATATCCTTTTGCTATATATTCCATCAGATGAGGACGACCTCCTTCTACTGTGGCATTTTTCAGGATGAGATGATATGCCTTGTTCACATCAAATCCTCTTAGTCCTCTCAAGTAAGAGCCTGTCACGAAAGTGGAAGCGTGGTCGCCATGAAAGAACGTAGGCATAAATCCCGTCTTTTCTCCTTTGTCGGTGATGGAGTTAATTACATCTGCTGCAACATCGGGCGAAATCATTCCGAGCAAGATCAGTTTGTTTCTATAGTCATCCCAAAACGAAGGATCGGTATAATAGCGGAAGCCCTTGTTTACAACTTCGCCTTTCGCATCGGTAAACTCTCCATTTACATCACTTCTTAGTGCCGGCCATAGGAACGAACGATATAATGAGGAATAGAATACCCATCTTTGCTTTTCGGTCCCTCCTGAAACTTTTATTTTTGATAATAGGTTTTCCCATGTATCTGTAGCTTCATTTCTTATTTGTGCAAAGTCTTTGCTCCCTATTTCTTTTTCTAGGTTTTCTTTTGCATTCTTGATGCTAACGAAAGAGAATCCTATTTTTAATTCCCGAGGTTCTTTGCTATTCACAAAGTTCACTATTGACAGGCTTTTGCTTTCACCTCTTATCGAATCTATATTCTTTATTGCTTGATTGGAAACTGCATAGAAGTATATTTTCTCGCTATTCTCCTGAAAACCTGTGAATACGTTTTCGCCTTCTTGTGTTATTTGCCAATCCTTAATCCTTTCGTTTGATGTAGAAAGATCTACGATCAGCTTTTTATCCTTTCCCTCTTCAAATGTAAACCGGTGATAGGCACAGCGCAGGGTTGATGTCATTTCTGCATTTATCCCATATCGTTTGAGGAAAACCTGATAATAGCCGGGATGGGCAGATTCGTTGTCGTGGCTGTATGTCGAACAATAGTCATCTGCACTGAAGTTCCCTGTTGCGGGCAGAATCGGGATATGACAAAGGTTCCAATGACCTTTGTTGGTATGTGTAAAAGCATATATAACAGTGTCTTCGTATTGGTAGCCGGAGCCGCTTCTGAACAATGTGACCGGGCTTACCTGAACCATTGCATTGGGGAGGGACGATCCGGGGAATACTTCGGCTCCCCAAGTTCTGCGAGTAGGCTTGTATCCCAAGTCGATGCTATCCCACAAGGTGGCTGTTCCTAAAAACGGATTTACATAGTCTGTATACCTTATTTGTTGTCTTTGCGCACAACCGGTTGCAACCAATAATAGGCTAATAATAATTAGATTGAATTTATTCATGTGTTAATAGATTATAGTGATAACAAATATTTTATGGATTAAAAAACCTTATGTAAAAATACTTTGTTTGTATAATCTATATGTGTTTGTTAAAGAGTAAATTGGAAGTGTGTCACAAAAGTATACTAGATTGTCTCAGATGCTTATTTTTTTAAGCTGGGTAGTAGGTTTACAATGTATTTGCGGCTTACATCGGCAGGCTTCAGAACTTCATCATTCCAGATAACAAGATCAATGTCTATTTTTACAATCCCTTTTTCTTTGTCGTGAGACTCACGTCCCATTTGTTGCTCTATAGACTTGAGTTGGAGGTGGACTTCCTCTTTATTCTGATCGGTATATATAACAGCCAGTTGGTTGAGGAAATCATTTTTATAGTGTACGCCGTAAGGAGTAGTGACAGAAGTGTCGGAGTAAGTGATCTCTCCAAAAGAGCTGTCGAGCAGTTGATGACAGAGTCTTAAATTTGTTTCTGTATCTTCATTTGTTCCTATGCAGAGAAGTGCCTTGTTCATAATAGGTGCAAATATACACTGCATTTTCGAAATAGGATGAAATCTGAAAGTTTATTTCAGGGGGATAACCATGTTCCAAGTTTTTTCGAAATTCCATGGAGAAGGTCCTTTTCCTGTTGCTGCAAATAGATGGGTTGGTCTTCCGTTTTCCATTAGTAAAAATGGTCGTTCTAAATTAGCTTGTCGGGTTATTGAGCCATCATTCCATTTTATTGTTTTCGAATAAGCTTTTACAGGGTTTGATAATTCCCATTTTACACCGTCTTGAGAAGTTGCATGTATTCCTCCGCCTTCTTCGCCACAGATATGACCAAAACGATCTTTCATTATCAATTCATAGTATTTTCCATTATGCCAAACAAAAGGATCTTCTACGTCATTATCTTGATTGGCTGCCGTATCGAATCGGAATATAGGATCGTCGGACAATCGCTTGTATTCGCCTAGAGGTTCATCGGCTTGAGCAACACCTAGCAATAGGGGTGGCGCCGAGCTTATTGGGGAAGATTTATACATTAGGAGTATTTTTCCCGTTATAGGATTAATTACCGGAGAAGGATTTGTTGTGATTGTTGCATCCCATTTTCCCGGGCGAGGGTCTATTGCCGGGCGGCTAGGACGATGCCAAGGGCCATATAAAGAATCGGACCATGCTATGCCGATGCGCTTATTCATCCATGCCCGCTCAAACCAGTCGTCTTGCCATACCGTTCCGGCTTGAGGTATGGGGAAATCGTAAGTTGTACCAAAATAGTACAAGTAATATATCCCTTTATAATAAATAATTCTTGGGTTGTGGGTTACCAGACCGTCAAAATGTTCAGCACCCCTTACAGGTAATGCTACATCAGAAAAAGTATAAGGCCCCTCAGGTCTGTTTGATACTGCATGTACTACCTGAGAATTGGTTACCCAACCTTGAAATCCTATACTCTTGGCCCAGCGATCGGCAAACATGTGATACTTTCCGTCTTCTCCCTTGATAACTGAAGAGCCCCAAATCCAATAGTCTTCCATTTGAAATCCTCCTCCGATTGGTGCCGGAAGCAGTTTGTCTATGAAGGAGTCAGAACTGTTTTGGGCAGATAACAGTTGCGGCATACTAGATGCAGCTATAGCTCCAAGAGCAGCTTTTTTGATAAATGTTCGACGTGAAATAGACATGTTACAGATTTTAGGTATTATGCTTAATTTTTTATTCGTAAAAATAATTCAGTTTAACAAAAGATGAAAGTGTTAACATGTATAATTTTGTAAATTTGTGTGACAAAATAGTATAAAAATATGAAGTTTATAGCAATCATTCCGGCTCGATATGCCTCTACTCGTTTTCCCGGAAAGCCACTGGCAGATATGGGGGGTAAACCGATGATACAACGTGTATATGAACAGGTGAAACGAGCGGTTCACGATGTATGGGTTGCAACAGATGATTCCCGTATCTTCGAAACTGTACAGTCATTCGGGGGAAAAGCTGTAATGACTTCAACAGAGCATCGGAGTGGAACCGATCGTATTCAAGAAGCTTATTCTAAGATTGGGGAAGATTTTGATGTGGTTATCAATGTCCAAGGGGATGAACCTTTTATTCAGCCCGAGCAGATTGAATCTCTGAAAGAGTGCTTTGATAGTAAAGATGTAGAGTTGGCAACGTTGGTAAAACCTTTCAAGAAAGAAGATGGCTTTGATATTTTGTTCAATCCTAATTCTCCAAAAGTGGTTATAAATAAGAAGAACGAAGCAATCTATTTTAGTCGTTCCATTGTTCCATATATACGAGACTCCCATCATACAGAATGGCTTGATAAACATATATTTTATAAGCATATAGGGATGTATGCCTATCGTGTGGATGTGTTAAAAGAAATCACACAACTGCCACAATCTTCACTTGAGAAAGCCGAATCGCTGGAGCAACTCCGTTGGATAGAAAACGGCTACCGCATACGAGTGGGGTATACAGATGTGGAAACAATAGGTATCGATACTCCCGAAGATATGGAAAGAGCGATAACGCTGCTGAAATAAGTAAGCCTTAAACAACAATATAGATTTCTGTTTATGAGTTAAACGCTTGTTTAGGTTGATTTTATTTTTTATTTTTGCTTCTTAAACAATCGTTTAGAACACATGTTTAATAATGAAGATTCTTCGGAAGTAAGGAAACGGATTCTGAGTGAAGCGCAAATCCTTTTCATAAAAAATGGCTACAAAGGCACTAGTGTCAGGGATATAGCTAAGGCTTCGGGTACGAATGTGGCAATGGTAAATTATTATTTCCAGTCGAAATATAACTTATTTGAGATCATATTCGAAGACGCATTGGATGTGCTTACCAAAAGGATATTCGAGACTGTAACCTCCGATCTTCCATTTTTTGAATTAATCGAAACCTGGATACACGCCTACTATGAAATTCTTTTCCAATATCCGGAAATTGCAGCATTTATTCTAAATGAAGTGAGCCTCAATCCAGAAGCACTTACTCAGCGTATAAAGAATAAAAACCCCTATAGTTCTTTCAGTAAGATAGAAAAGCGTATAGCCGAAGAAGTGGAGAAGGGTACAATAAGAGAAACCCCGGCAGCTGATCTCTTATTGAATATCTTGTCTTTATGCATGTTCCCTTTTATGTTCGGAAATTTGGCCAAAACTCTGATGGAGATTCCTTCTGGTGTTTACAATGAGCTGATAGCCAATCATGAAAAATATGTGATAGAATTTACTATAAACGCACTCAGACCGTGCGATAATGAGATCAAACCAAATAAATTAACACAATAATTATGAACAAGGAACAACAATATAAAATGGGAATTGATGTTGGGTCAACAACCGTGAAAATTGTAGTTTTGGATGATAATAATACAATTATTTACAAATCATACTGTAGGCATCAGGCGAATATACAGCAGACTCTTATAGCCGAACTGCAAAAGGTGATTGAAGTATATCCCCAAACAAAGTTTACAATAAATATATCAGGATCAGCGGGAATGGGTATTGGCGAACGTGTCGGTATTTCATTTGTTCAGGAAGTTGTTGCTGCCGTGGAGGTAGTAAAGAATGTTTATCCTGCTGCTCATACATTAATCGACTTGGGAGGGGAAGATGCTAAGATGGTGTTTTTCAGCGAGGGTCGCCACCCTGATATACGAATGAATGGGAGTTGTGCCGGAGGGACAGGTGCTTTTATAGATCAGATGGCGAGTCTGATGAATATTACCATCGAAGAGTTGGGGGTAAAGGCGCTGGATTTTGACAAAATATATCCGATAGCTTCACGATGTGGTGTATTTGCTAAAACCGACGTGCAGAATCTTATTAGCCGGAATATCCCTGTTTCGGATATCTCTGCTTCGATACTTCATGCTGTTGCTTTACAATCGGTTACTACCCTTGCGCGTGGGTGCGAGATTATCCCTAAGATAATCTGTATTGGGGGACCGTTGACTTTTATTCCTGCGTTGCGAAATGCTTTTCGTGAGGTTCTTAAGATACAGAGCGAAGATATAATTGTTCCCGAGAATGGGGAATACTTCCCAGCATGGGGTTCTGCTCTTTATCACGAGGCTGATGCAAAAACGTTTAATTTGCACGAACTGGTGGATAAACTTTCGGAATCTACGTCATCAAATCATAGTGATGCACTCGAACCACTTTTCAAAGACGAACTTGAATATATTGAGTGGGATGCGAACCGCAATGTAAAAGCTCTGAAGTTTAAACCTCTGGGAGAAGAGAAGTATGTAGAATGCTTTTTGGGCATAGATTCCGGATCTACTACATCTAAAGTAGTAGTGATGGATACAGAAGCCAACATCATATATAAGTTTTACGGTAATAACGAAGGAAATCCTCTGAGAAAAGTGATGGAGGGGCTATCCTTATTCTATAAAGAAGCTCATGATAAAGGTGTGACCGTGAAATTCCTTTCGTCAGCAGCTACCGGCTACGGCGAAGATTTGATGAAGTCTGCTCTCGGACTTGATTACGGAATTGTAGAGACCATAGCGCACTTGTCAGGGGCACAATATGTTGATCCCGATGTGTCGTTCGTGCTCGATATAGGAGGGCAAGATATTAAGTCAATCTTTATAAACAATGGGTTGATCTCGAATATAGAGCTGAATGAAGCTTGTTCTGCGGGCTGTGGCTCGTTTCTGCAAAACTTTGCATCTACAATGAGCATGGAACTTTCTGATTTTGCTCGTGCTGCTTGTTTGGCGAAGTATCCAAGTGATCTGGGGTCTCGTTGTACGGTGTTTATGAACTCAAAGGTAAAGCAGTCTTTAAGGGAGAATGCAGGAAATGATGATATTGCGGCTGGTTTAGCTTACTCTGTTGTTAAGAACTGTTTATTTAAAGTACTCAAAATTTCTAACCTGAAACAGCTTGGAGACCATATCGTTGTACAAGGAGGTACATTCCGTAACGATGCCGTTTATCGTGCATTGGAAATGCTTTCGGGTAAAACTGTAAGTTCTACCGATCATCCTGAATTGATGGGAGCTTTGGGAGCCGCATTATACTCTCAGCGATTATGGGAGAAAAACCAAAACGCAACAACTTTTTCAGGAGAAGAGGCTTTGTTTGATCTGTCTACAATTAACTCTAAGGAGTTGACCTGCAAAGGTTGTACAAACCTATGCTCGGTATTACGATTCAAATTTAACAATGGGAATATCAGTTATGCCGGAAATAAGTGTGAGAAAGTTTTCTATAATAAAAACAATGACCGCAAGGAAGGCTATAATGCTTTTGACAGGAAAAATGAAATTCTTTTCAATCGTCCTGTAAAGGCTGATAATATAGAAAAAGGAAAAACGATAGGTATCCCTCGTGTGCTGAACATGTTCGATAATTATCCATTCTGGCATACTTTATTTACAGCATGCGGATTTAATGTGAGACTATCTCCCGAATCTACCTTCCCGTTATATCAAAAAGGAGTGGGAGGGGTGATGTCTGATAATATTTGTTTCCCTGCCAAACTTGTGCACGGACATATACTCGCTCTTATAGAGCAAAAGGTAGATCGGATTTTTTATCCGATTGTACCTAAAGAAGAAAAAGAATTCGGGCAATCGTCCAACTCATTCAACTGCCCCGTAGTTAGTGGCTACCCTGACGTTATCCAAAGTTCGATAAACCCATCGGGCAGACACGGTATCCCTTATGATGAGCCGGTGATAACATTCAGCAGTGATAAGGCTTTGGCTAAAGGCTGTTATAATTACTTGTCAGGCTTGGGAGTATCTAAAGATGTTTTTGATAAGGCATTTCAACAAGCTTTAGTTGTAAAGGATAGTTTAAAACAAGAACTTTATGGCTATCAGAAAGAGTTGTTGGATAAAGCCTTAGAGACGGGAGAGTTGACATTTATCGTTGCAGGTCGTCCATATCATACAGACCCGTTGATTCATCAGAAAGTTGGTCAGATATTTTCAGACCTCGGGGTTATAGTACTTACCGATGATGTGTTTCGTAAACCCGAAAGTCAAGGCTTTAGTAAGTTGAATATTATCTCGCAATGGTCTTACCCCAACCGTGTAGTACAGGCTGCGATGGAAGTAGCTAAGTTACCCCAAAATATACAATTGGTACAGCTCAACTCCTTTGGTTGTGGTCCCGACTCCTTCTTTATGGACGAGACGCGTGATATATTGAAGGCTGCCGGCAAAAATATAACTGTTCTTCGTATCGATGAAATAGCCAGTCCGGGTTCTATTCGTTTGCGTTTGCGCTCATTGGTAGAGTCACTCAAAGCTGTAAAGTCTTATGATCTGGTAGCAAGCGATTCGTATAAAGGCTATTCTGCTCCATATAAAAAAGAGAAAGACAAAAATAAAACGGTTCTTATTCCTTGGCTTTGTGATTTTATATCTCCATTTGCCCCGGCATTGGGTGAAATTCTTGGGTTGAAGGTAGAGAATCTTCCTAAATCGAACAAAGTATCTGCTGATCTTGGTTTGATGTATGGAAACAATGAAGTGTGCTATCCGTCTACCCTCATTTTGGGAGATATTATCAATGCACTCCAATCGGGAAACCATGATGCGAAAGATATTGTGCTTGCAATTACACAGACAGGAGGTCAGTGCCGTGCTACAAACTATATAGCACAGATCAAGACCGGATTGCAAAATGCAGGATTCAATGATATTCCTGTAATAGCACTCAGCTCGGGAGAAACGTATCAGAATGACGAGAGTGAATTTACATTGGAATGGAAAAAAATAGCAAAGATCGCAGTTCCAATTGTATTGTATGGCGATGGTCTGCAACAGATGCATAGTGCTATTTCTGTGCGTGAAAAAAAGGAAGGAGCGTCGCAGCAGATATTTGATTTCTATATCGAACGAGGGATTGATGCTGTTCGGGCAAAGGATGCAAAAACATTGTATAGATTACTGAAAGAGGCTGTTGAGGATTTTAATAATGTACCTATCTACGATAAAGAATATTCTAAAGTGGGGCTTATAGGAGAAATATTTGTGAAGTACAACAATTATGCACAAGCAAATATATCCGAGTGGTTGCGGTCTCGTAATGTAGAAGTTTCTACTCCTCCATTGTTAGATTTTCTTATGCAGTTCTTTGTAAACAGTAAGGTAAATGTCGAAAATGGACTTAGTGAAGAAACCATTTTTTCGAAGACTCTAAAACCCCTTATCTGGTGGTATATCAATAGCAAGGTGAAAAGATCGGAGAAGATATTGAGCAAGTTCAAGTTTTATGAGCCCTCAGAATCTATATATGCAAAGGCAGAAGCAGCTTCAGAAGTTTTAGACCTCTCCAATCAGTTTGGGGAAGGTTGGCTTATCCCTGGAGAAATTGCTCATTATGCTCGTAAGGGTGTAAACAAAGTTGTTTGTCTGCAACCATTCGGGTGTATTGCAAATCATATTGTAGCCAAGGGGGTAGAAAAACGGATAAAGGAAATATATCCGAATATGAATATTTTGTATCTGGATATCGATGGGGGTATTGCGGAGGTGAACTTGCAAAATCGCCTGCATTTTATGATATGATGACCAGTTGTCTCACAGCTTCGTAAATTCATATATGTTGTTTCTGTACGGAGAAAATAGTTCTAGACCTTAAAATTTTTCTCTATTCAGAAACAATATTTTAGTGTGCTATTTTGTCCAATATCAAAATTATAACTGTAGCAAGTACCTATAATTAAAAAAATAAAAACTTATATTTGCAGAAATATTCAGTCATAACTATCTATGAAGAAATCCCATTTTCTGCAAACATTATACTTGCAAAAACCTCTCTTCCTGATTCTTCTTATAGCGACCTTATCTACTCTTCCTTGGATAGGATTAGGAGATTTTTATACCAAGGGTGAGCCTCGTGAGGCTGCATTGGCCGTATCGATGATCGAGAAAGGAGAGTGGGTTATTCCTTCCAGTTATGCAGATGAATTTGCATATAAACCGCCATTTAATCATTGGCTTATAGCCGGCTTTTCTTTAGCTCTGACACATGGCGAAGTTACCCCCTTTACATCGCGTCTGCCATCTACAATTGCATTTATTGCTATGATTGGGGTCTGCTTTATGTTTTTTGCTCGTCGCAGACCTGTTATAGAGGCTTTCGTTTCGTGTCTTATCTTGATTACCTGCTTCGAAATACACAGGGCTGCCATGACTACTCGGGTAGATATGGTACTTACATTTCTCCTTGTGGCAGCGATTATTCAAATGTATGCTTGGTATCAAAAGCGGCGGGTGTATCAGCTTATTTCCATCTGGCTGCTTCTTAGTATGGCTACCCTCACCAAGGGTCCTATAGGGGTCTTGCTGCCATGCATGATATTCGGCGTGTTTTTGCTTTTCCAAAAAGAAAACTTTTTCAAAGCAACAGTAAAATGTATTTTGATTGCACTTCCTGCCTTTATTATACCTCTGATTTGGTATTATGCTGCTTATAAGGTAAAAGGAGAGGCATTCTTCGACCGTGTGTTCTATGAGAATTTTGGCAGATTTCTTCATCTGAAGGCTACTGATATGGATGCGAGCTATGAACTGGGTCATGAGGGTCCATTCTGGATTTACATCGTATATCTGGTTTCAGGCTTTTTACCTTGGACTATTTTGCTTGTGATATCTCTTTTCTTTTTGAAATATAAAAGAGTGAGTGGCTCGGTAAAACAAATCATAAACAATATTGCCGGTAAAATAATGACTATGGACAAAGCGCTTTTGTATAGCCTTATAGTTATTGTTGTTTCGCTATTGTTCTATTCTATTCCTGTGTCGAAAAGGAGCGTATATATAATGCCCGTGTATCCATTTATCGCAATATTTATCGCTCGCTTTTTTATCTATCTTGTTGATGCAAAACCGAAAGTGGTTCGTATTTCAACCTCTATTCTGTTAGGAATCTCAATTATCGCTCTTCTGATAATAGGACTCGCATATACACGAGTTATTGATATAGAAGTTATTGCAGGATATTTTGCCAAGAGAGAGAGAACCCTTCAGGATATCAAAATCTTCTCGGACATGTTCAAGTTTCCGGGTTGGTTAGGCTTATTTGGAATTTCGATTTTGCTATGTGCTACGATTAATAGCATTTATTTGTTACGCAAAAAAATCAATATAAAGATATTGATGGCAGGTTTTGGAATCATGTTTTCTATCAATGTTTTCATGGATTCTTATTTGCTGTCTAATTTTAAAGACACTTATTCGGCTCGCCCATTTGCTGAAATGATTTCTGAAAAATATAAGCCCGATGGAGATATATACGTTACGAATAATCTGAAAAAGTATTTCAATCTCTATGCGTTAAATTTTTATCTGCACAATAACTTTAAGAACATAGATTTAGAATCCCCAAAAGAAGGTTATTTTGTAACCTTAGAGAAATATTCAGATAGTATTCGTCAAGAATATGGAAATAAATACGAGTTTGAACTTTTAGAAAAAAGCGATAAGTTAAACGAATACAGAACCTCGATGTTATTTTATAGAATAAAATCAAGGAATTAACTCAGCCTTAGCAAACGATTGGAGACACATGAAGCAACAAATTAGTAACCTGATTAAAAGTGATTCGATAAAACAATTGATAAAATATGGTCTTGTTGGTGTGGTGGGACTTGTTATTGATATGGGTGTTTACTACTTACTGGTTACTAAATATTCTGTGCATTACCCCTTTTCAAATCATATCAGTACTCTTTTAGCTGGAAAGATG
>ENA-OWNX01000584-OWNX01000584.1-gut-metagenome-genome-assembly--contig:-NODE-584-length-12053-cov-3.556279_pt1 | contig 12053 bp, 9 predicted proteins | sample MGYA00248250_ERZ651778 | MGnify/ENA primary metagenome ERZ651778 (study PRJEB26908, sample SAMEA4031702) | gut metagenome | biome: gut; feature: normal infant; material: stool | place: China | collected 2015 ...
ATAATCGTTTTCAGGTATTATACCATTGGCTTTAGTAGAACCTAACGACATAAATGTCTGATTCTTGTCTGTCCCTACCGACAGTGTAGCCGATGTTTGGGAAGTAGCACCTGTATCGAAGAAGTCTGAAGGATTGTAAGCGTATTTGTTTTGCACATCGCCCCAGCTCTTATACTCACCTGTTTTGTTTCCGTATTTGTTTTGGAAATCAGGCATCACAAACGGACGAGAGAATGTAGTCTGGTTGGATATTGTCACTTTTGGTTTACCTGTAGCTCCCTTTTTGGTTGTGATCACAATCGCACCATTTGCAGCGTTAGACCCGTAAAGGGCAGCAGCGGCAGGACCTGTAAGCACCGACATGCTTTCGATATCGTCGGGGTTGAGGTCTGAAATACCCTCTCCACGAGGCTGATCGGCATACTCATTGTTCTGATTCAATCCACCCTTGTTGGCGTTGAAAATAGGCACACCGTCTATCACGTACAATGCGTTGTTATCCTTTGTTATAGATTTAGAACCACGCATTACGACACGTGTAGCTCCACCGATACCGGCAGCAGATGCATTGATATTTACACCGGCCACTTTACCCGACAGGGAGTTCATCAGGTTTACATCTTTTACTCCTGTAAGCTGATCGCCTTTTATTTCCTGTACGTTGTAGCTCAATGCCTTTTGTGCTCTCTTGATACCCAAAGCAGTTACCACCACTTCGTCAAGGTTCACGTCGCTTTCTTTCAATACTACATCGAACGAAGTTTGATTTCCTACATTCAGCGTTTGAGTAACATAACCAATGTAAGTTACTTCCAACGCTTTTCCTGTCGGAACTTTTATCGAGAAATTACCGTCAATGTCGGTCATTGTACCTGTAGTAGTCCCTTTTATGGCGACACTAACCCCGATGAGCGGTTCGCCATTCTTATCCTTTATAGTACCTGTTACCAGCCTGTCTTGCTGAGTTGCAGCGGTTTCTTTGGTATTTGCATTCGCCGAAAGGATAATATGTGCACCTTCCATGCTATAGCTGATATTTGTATTTTTCAACACATGATCAAGCACCTCCGCAGTGGGCTTGTCTTTTACGTTCACAGTCGTTGTCTGATCTACACCAACCTTGTTATTGTAAATAAACAAATAGCTGGTTTGGCTTTCGATTTCGTTTAAGACTTTGGCTAACTTAACATTTTTCAGGTTCATTGTCACTCTTGCACTCTGAGAGTAAGAGTTTTCAGCAAATAAGAATTGTATGCTGCATAATAGACATAAAATAAAAACCCTCATGATTTTTGTCAATTGTTTTAATTCCGGATATTTTAAATAAAAAACATCCTTCAAATCATTATTTTTCATAGATTTGTTTTGTTAATGAGATTGATACTCTTTTTTTATTAAAACTGTATTGGTTTCACGTGCCAAAAAATGTTGCAGCATTTTTTGGCACTTTTTGTTACGATCAGGTATTTTTCATTGGCTTACATTTTAGAGTGATTGTATTTTTACTTGATATTAATGATATGGGTTTCAGGATCCCTTTGGTATTCAAATTTTATATCTCTTTGCAAAACACGTAACGCATAGTCGATGCCGTCTACAAAACGGAACTTACCGGTGTACGAATATTTGCCTACGTGCGTATTGTCTATATTGATTCTTAGTCCGTATATTTTTTCAAAGTCGCGCATAATACTGCCAAAAGAGGCATTATTGAAGCTGATCAATCCCTCTTTCCATCGGTAGGCATCATAGTCTTCGATACCCGAAACCTCGAGCTTGCCATCTCTCAAAACAGCTCTGGTATTGGGGCTGAGGGTCAACGACTGGCTAGGGTCGGACGTAAGATCTACCTTTACCTTACCATCCATCAGTGTGGCCACAAAATCGTCTTCACCCGAATATGCCATCACATCAAACTTGGTTCCCAGTACGCTCACATTTCCTTTCGATGTTTCTACTATAAAGGGTTTATCCTCGTTGTGCACCACCTCAAAATAGGCTTGCCCGTCGAGCTTTACGATACGTTGTTTTTTATTGAAAGATACGGGATATTCTATTTTGGTACGGGCATTGAGCCATACTTGTGTACCATCGGGCAAGGAAAGGTTTACATATTGCCCGGCAGGAACACTGATAGACTGCATTCCATAGTCTTCATTACTGTTTTTTATTTGCATGTACAGCAATCCGCTCATAAGTAGGATAGCAATAACAGCCGCCACTTTCATAAATGTACCGAACAGTATCCGTTTACGGTCTGTCAACGGTTCTTCTACCAATATGCTACTATCGGTAGGGATGCTGCTTTGGTCGTGATGCAGGATCAAGGCATCAAAAAGTTTTCTCTCCTGATAAAACTGCTCCTGATTCTGAGGCGATGCTTCAAACCATTCTTTTATTGTTTGATCTTCACTATCAGTAGTTAAACCTTCAAAAAACCTAAATAACAATTCTGAATCCATTTACTTTTTGCGACTATTTATATTTTTTCTATAAGAATGTCGTGTATAAGAATAACAACCGAAGGCAGTACATCCCTAGTCAAAATATTGTTAACAAATATTAAAAATAAAATTCGGTTATAAGCAAGAGCTACTTATTCAGAATAAAGAAAAGGGCAATCCAAGCCGAAAGGTAGTCTTTCAGGTTTAGTCGAAGCAAGCTCAGGGCTTTTGAGATGTGAAATTCAACTCCTTTGGTAGTGATGCCAAACATTTCGGCTATTTCTTTATGCGATTTTTCTTTGTAACGGCTCTCAACAAATATATCGATTGTTCGCTGTGGTAGTTTGGCCAGTGTATCTCTCACAATCTGCTGTATCTCTTCGGAGAATATCTCTTCGGGGTCGCTTGCCTCGAAAGAACTGATACGCACATCGACCTCCCATTCGGCATAACTGCCCATACCGGTAAGTATTTGGCTTCCGCGTTCTGTTTGTTTGAGGTAGTTGAGGCATTTGTTTTTTATTATCGTCAATATATATGCCTCTATATTAGAATCTGCACTCAGGCTATCCTTATTGTCCCAATAAATCATGAAGGCCTCTGTGGTGAGGTCTTCAGCAACATCCATACTACGTACGTACGAATTAGCAAAACGAACAAAGCGGTTATAGTATTTCGTGAAAAAACTATTAAACTTTGGATTTACAGGGTTAACCATTCATACATCATTTAGACAATACAAAAGTAGGAACTATTTAGAACCTGTTTAAATTTTCCACGAATATTTTTCTATGAATATTTCTCCGATTTTCTTCGTTCATTTTTAGTCTCTTTTTGTCCGCTTTATCCTTTTGTTCAACTTTAATAGCCCGCTATTATCGTTTCTCAAAAGAATAAATCATCCTGAAAACAGTTCTAAAAATTGGAACGAGCAAAATTCAAACAGACTCTTAAAATATCAACTGTAAGATTTCATTTTTTTGTAAATCTTTCACAACGGAAATATTAACATAAAATCTCACAGCAAAAAGAGTCGGCACAACTGCTGCGTACCGTATATCATTACCATACTCTATATTTGCCTTGCTTCACCCAATTAAGTGTCAAATATCACAAAACATTTCCATTAAAACAACAGATATGCCAATTATCTAAAATACCTGAAAGCTATTCTATAAATAAAGAATTATGGCTAACTTGCACCCGTTTTCCGCCGGGACGTAAACCCCGACATTTTTTCACCCAAAAACTTTCTGATGAAAGACTTTATAACACTGATAAGGAGGTTTGTGCCTCCATATAAAAGGCAAGTAGCACTAAATCTTGTGTTCAACATACTGAGTGCTATCCTCAATGTATTTTCTTTTGCGCTGATAGTACCTATACTCCGTATATTGTTTAAGGTAGACGAAAAGGTATACGAATACATGCCTGTGGATACTTCAAGCATCAGCACGATGCTCAACTATAAGGTTCTCGAAAACAACTTCTACGCATACCTTTCGGATATGATGGCCACACACTCGGGCGGAATGGTATTGCTTGGCTTGGGACTAACCCTTGTGGTGATGACCTTATTCAAAACCGGCGCTACCTACCTCAGTGCTTATTATATCGTAGATGTTCGCACAGGTGTGGTACGGGATATCCGCAAAAAAATAAACGACAAAATACTATCGTTGCCTCTCGGCTTCTTCTCGGGAGAACGCAAAGGCGATATTATTGCACGTATGACAGGGGATGTAAACGAGGTGGAAAATTCGGTGATGAGTTCGCTCGATATGGTTACCAAAAACCCGATTATGATACTCGTATATCTGGGTACAATGCTTTTTATCAGCTGGGAGCTTACCATCTTCGTACTGGTGTTATTACCTATAGCCGGATACATAATGGGCAAGGTAGGCAAAAGCCTCAAACGCAGGTCGGTGACAGCACAAAACCAATGGGGAAGCCTTGTTTCGCAGATAGAGGAAACACTGGGCGGATTGCGCATCATCAAAGCATTCAATGCCGAGTCGAAGATGAAAACCCGTTTCGACTCGTCTAACAATATTTTCAGAAACATGTCGAACAAGATCGCTCGCCGCCAACAGATGGCACACCCTATGAGCGAATTCTTGGGAACGATTGCAGTGGTTTGTGTACTCTGGTTTGGAGGAACGCTTATATTAGACGGATCGGGATCGATGGACGCATCGAAGTTTATTTACTACCTGACTATATTTTATCTGATCATCAATCCCGCCAAAGACCTATCCAAATCGGTTTATGCCATACAAAAAGGGATGGCTTCGGTTGAACGTATCGACAAGATACTGAAAGCAGAGAATAACATTAAAAATCCTGCTAATCCGAAACCAATATCGCTAAAGGAATCGATCAGCTACAGAAATGTAGAATTCAAATACGAAACCAGCCATTGGGTTATCAAGAATGTAAGCCTCACCATTCCTAAAGGGAAAACAGTTGCCCTTGTAGGACAATCGGGCTCGGGCAAATCGACGATGGCCGACCTCCTACCCCGTTTTTATGACGTAAACAAGGGAGGTATCTATATTGACGATATAAACATCAAGGATGCCGATGTGCACGACCTACGTTCGCTGATGGGTAACGTAAATCAGGAAGCAATCCTTTTCAACGATACATTCTACAACAACATTGCTTTTGGAGTAGATGACGCCACAATGGAAAGAGTGGTAGAGGCTGCCAAGATAGCCAATGCCCACGATTTTATCATTGCCACCGAAGAAGGATACAACACGAATATAGGCGACCGCGGTAGCAAACTGTCGGGCGGTCAACGCCAACGCATCAGCATTGCCCGTGCCATCCTCAAGAACCCTCAGATACTGATTCTCGATGAAGCCACATCGGCACTCGACACCGAATCGGAACGCCTGGTGCAGGATGCGCTCGACAACCTGATGAAGAACCGCACCACGCTGGTTATCGCTCACCGCCTTTCTACCATAAAGAATGCGGACGAAATATGTGTGATGCACGAAGGTGAGATTGTAGAACGTGGACATCACGACGAGCTCTTCGAAAAGAATGGCTACTATCGTAAACTGTGCGACATGCAGCAGTTTTGATTATATCAATAATAACTGAGTCTTGTCATTCTGAACGTAGTGAAGAATCTTAATTTCTTATTTAAAGATTTGTTCACAAAATTATCTAAATAAAAGTAAGTAAATCCATTATTTACTCCTTAATTACTATATTTGCAAAAAATACACTAAAAAACCAAATAAGAGCTTATGTTTCTAATTGAAGAATTCAGCTTTGGGAATTTCAAATCTTTTAAAGATATTCAGACTCTTCGAATGTCGAAAGCCAATATTAAATCATCAAATGAAAGTTTAGATGAAAATAATATCATTGAAATAAATGAGAAAACAGGATTGTTAAAATCTAAAGTTATATATGGAGCTAATGCCAGTGGAAAGAGTAATGTTATAAAAGCATTGATGACTTTCTGTGATATAATATTGAAATGTTTATCAGAAGGTCTAAGTATTACACTTTTGGATAAGTTCCTTTTTTCTGAGAAAACTGATGATGAACCCTGTTTTTTCCAACTTGTATTTTATATTGATAAGACAAAATACCGATATGGATTTGAAGCTACAGAAAAAGAGATAAATAGCGAATGGTTATACATAACTCATTTAAGAGAAACCCCTGTTTTCATAAGAGAGAAACAAAAAGTTACGGTTACAAAATCACATATGTCTGTCGGCTATGACATAGCCAATATGAAATCTAAACTGTTCACAGAAAAAGTACTATTCCTTAGTGTAGCAGATTCTTTTTCTGATAAATTATCGAATGAAATTGTAGAAAGTATAAGATTATTTATAGACACCAATTATAGCAGCGTAAAAAGTAGAAATGAATCTCTAGAAGATGAATTATTGAAAAACAAAGTTATAGATTTATTAAAATTTGCCGATATTGGTATTTCAGGTTTAAAACTTTTTGAGCTTGGAGGTGAAAAGAAAGAGAGTTTAGAAAAACAAAATAAATATTTATTAGGAGTACATAAAAAATATAATGAAAAACTAGAGGAAGTAGGAGATGCGATAACTCTATTTGATGCAATGGAGTCAGATGGAACTAAAGAGATGCTAAATAGTAGTCTATCAATATTATCCGCACTAGAACGTGGTATTCCTCTCGTTATAGATGAATTTGGCGCAAAACTTCATCCTCTATTAACAAAGAAAATACTGTCTCTATTTAATTCTAAAGAGAATAAAACGTCCCAGCTTATCGTAGTAACTCATACAACAGAGCTAATGTCTCCAGATCTTTTAAGAAAAGATCAAATTGACTTTGTGGAAAAAGATAAATATGGTCGTAGCTATTTGTATACTTTAGTAGAGCTAAAAGGTATCCGAGAAAAAGGATACGAAAAAGATTATCTTCAGGGTAAATATGGGGGTATCCCCTTTTTAGGAAATTGGGACAGTTTTTGTAAAATGGAAGATAATACAATCGAAGAATAAAATGGCTCAACAGAATCTGAAACCATGGGAAAAGAAGAAACAATCTCCTTATCGAATAGAAGCTTTTTCTCAGAATAAAATTATCTTGATCGTTTGTGAAGGACAAACCGAAACAAAATATTTTGAATCATTCGACTTGGTTTCAACAAAAGTAATATGTGAAAACACCAAAGGGAGAACAAAACGCCAACTAGTAGAATTTTGCGAAAAAATAGAAAAATCATACAATAAAGAAGGCGTATATTTTGATGAAATATGGTGCGTCTTCGATATGGATAAGAAAAGAGGGGAGGCCGAATTTGCTGACTTTGATAATGCCATCGCCTCTGCTATAAATAAGCAATATAAAGTAGCATACTCAAATGATGCTTTTGAATTGTGGTTTTATTTACACTTCAATTATACAGATCAGCAAGCATTAAGAGATTTCTATTACGAACAGCTCTCAAACTATTTTGGATATAACTACGTAAAGATCGGGAAAAAGCTTGAAAACTGCTCAAATAATTATAATCGGCTCTTAACGCATGCTCAAGCTAATCAAAATACAGCAATTAGAAATGCTAAAAAATTGCATATTAACCAAAAGCATTTACCATATTCTCAACAAAATCCAGTCACAACAGTATATCAACTTGTAACTGAACTTAACAAGTACTTGAGAGGAGCAAAGCATTCTTAAAAAACTAAATCAATGGGAAAAAATAAGCTTGCCAAATTTGCCAACATGGAGGAATACCCGCACGTATTCCAATATCCGTTTGCCGTTTTGCAGGAAAAAGGATTTGAGATGAAAGGAAAGTGGAACTCGCTTTTCTTCAAAAACGACAACCCGATAGTCCTCGAACTGGGCTGCGGCAAAGGCGAATATACCGTAGGGCTTGCCAAGCTGTATCCAAATAAAAACTTCATAGGGGTAGATATAAAAGGCGCACGCATGTGGACAGGGGCAAAACAGTCTCTCGAAACCGGCATGCATAATGTAGCATTCTTGCGCACGCACATCGAACTGATAACGCACTTCTTTGCAGCGGGCGAAGTATCGGAAATATGGATCACCTTCCCCGACCCGCAAATGAGCAAGGTAAACAAGCGGATGACCTCTACCCGCTTTATGAAGCTGTACCGTGAGATTTTGTCCGACAAGGGCATTGTACACCTCAAAACAGACAGCAACTTTATGTACACCTACACCAGCGAGATGGTGAAAGCAAACGCTTTGCCTGTACTGTTCGAAACGGACGATCTGTATCACTCTCAGCTTGTGGACGATATACTTAAAATACAAACCTACTATGAACAACAATGGCTGGCAAGGGGTTTAAATATCAAGTATATAAAATTTGAATGTCAACATCGCGACCACTGGATAGAACCCGACATCGAGATCGAAAAAGACGACTATCGCAGCTTTGGGCGAAGTAATATATTAAATCAATCAACTAAAAATGGCTAATATATATCCTAAATTAATTATCGACGCACTGCGCAATGTGCGTTATCCCGGTACAGGGAAGGATATCGTAGAAATGGGATTTGTGTCCGACGATATCCATATCGACGGAATGAAAGTGAGCTTTTCTCTACTTTTCGAAAAGCCGAACGACCCGTTTATCAAATCGATAGTAAAAGCTGCCGAAACAGCTATCCTGACTTACGTCGACCCCAATGTCGACATAAAAGGGAATATTGAAGTAAAAACCCAACAGGTAGAAGCACCCAAACCGGTGAAAGCACTGCCTCAGGTAAAAAATATCATTGCCATATCGTCCGGAAAAGGCGGTGTAGGAAAAAGTACCGTATCGGTAAATCTGGCGGTTGCCCTTGCCAAGAAAGGCTATAAGGTGGGCTTGCTCGATGCCGATATCTTCGGACCTTCGTTACCCAAAATGTTTGACGAAGAGGAAGCACGCCCGTTTCTTGAACCGATTGACGGAAAAGAATACATCGTTCCGATAGAAAAATATGGTGTAAAAATGCTTTCGATAGGTTTCTTTGTAAACAGAGACGACGCTGTGGTATGGCGTGGAGCAATGGCAGGCAATGCCTTGAAGCAACTGATAAACGACGGCAACTGGGGCGAACTCGATTATTTCCTTATCGACTTCCCACCCGGAACAAGCGACATCCACCTCACACTGGTGCAAACGCTTGCAATAACCGGAGCGGTAGTAGTCAGCACCCCTCAGCAGGTAGCACTTGCCGATGCCCGAAAGGGAATCAATATGTTTACCAACGAAAAGGTAGGTGTGCCTATCCTCGGGCTGGTAGAGAATATGGCATGGTTTACTCCTGCCGAACTGCCTGAAAACAAGTATTTCATCTTCGGCAAAGAAGGTGCAAAAAATCTGGCAGAAGAAATGAATGTTCCTTTACTAGGACAAATACCTATCGTACAAAGCATTTGCGAAGGTGGCGACAAGGGTGTGCCTGTAGCGTTGAACGAAAATACGATCACGGGAATGGCGTTTGCGCATCTTGCCGATAACTTTATCAGTTCGGTAGAAAAACGTAATGCAGAAAAAGCCCCTACTCAAAAAGTAGAAATACATAATAGATAAGGTACAAGCTGAAGATATTTATCAAATCAATGATTAGAAGCATCTCCACTATTTTAGTAGAGATGCTTCGTTTATAATAATAAGGTATAGGAAATACACTGTCAATGACTAGAAATATTATTACCCTAACGGTTTTATCAGCGACCAGTGGTTATGGATTATTTTCCACTCAGCCTTGTCGTTCAATTGATATACTTCGGTACAATTCCATCGGTAAAGCTCTTCGCCGGAATAAGAAATCAGATTATAAGTCAGCACAGCCGTTTGTGTATATACTTGCACCACAGGGGCTATCATTTCGTAACGCTCTACCTGAAAATTATTTCTCATACTCTCATACAACTCTTTTATTCTCTCAAAGCCGTCAAGCCTTTTTTCCTGATACGGATCAAAATAGGTAAAGTCAGGAGAGTAAATAGCCAGATAACCGTCAGGGTTTCCTGTGTTCCAAAGTTCCAAAGCAGCAATTTCCATTGCGAGAATCTTGTTTTTGATGATTTCTTTATCCATGTTTTTTGTTATTAGATTATGTATTCTTTATCATTTCGCTTCTCTGTCATTCTGAGTGTAAGAAAGACTCCCTACTCATTTTAATAAAAGAGATGCTTCCTATCGTCAGCATGACAAATAGATATTTATTAAGCAAAAATAGAGATCGTTTACCTATTTATCAGGATATAAACTACGGAGGAAATAGCACTTTTCAACGTTTTTCACTATTGCGATATTGCAGCGGTGTGGAGTGGGTATATTTTCTAAAAAAGCGAATAAAATAAGAAGAAGTCTCAAAATTAAGATGCTCGGCTATTTCAGATACAGACAAATTAGAATACGCCAGCATCTTTTTTGCTTCCGCAAGTATCTTATTCTGAATATAAAGCTTTGCATTTACACCCATCGTCTTTTTCACGATGGCGTTCAGATAATTGGGTGTTATACACAGCTTGTCGGCATAATACGCTGTGTCGTGAAACTCCCTGAAGTCTTTATCTACTGCTTCTACAAAAGAGTCGACATGCCTGCTCGGCATTTCCAGCATTTCGCTTTCACCTTCATTTTGCTTTTTGTATTCACGGTCGAGGAGCATCAGTATTTCATAAAGCAATGCCCTTAATATATGCTTGTCTTTCGACTGATAATCTTGTATTTCGGCTGTTATATTGCCAACAAGATATACTATCCGTTCCTTTATAGCAGCAATACTTATCTTATGAATCTTTCTTTGTGTTCCGAAATACGAAAGGCTTTGCAAAAAGAGCGGATCGTTGAAAAAAGAAAGTAGAAATTCTCCTTCAAAGATTAACGCATATCCATCCGGCGTATTGTCACTTTTTATCCATGCACGAACATCTCCGGGCTTTGAGAAAACGACATCACCACTATCCAACGTGTATTTGCTATTGTTGAGACCAAACGCCACATTATCACTCTCTATAAAAGTAATGTCATAATAAGATAATGTGTGTACAGGATCTTTTTGTATATACTTCTGTATATCTGCAAGCCTGACAATATCGATAAGGAGTTCTTCTCCGTATTTTGTTTTATGAAAATTATATGCAGGTATTGATTTCATTCGTTTTAACAATATACAAATCTACAAAAAATCGTTACAGATGATACGAAGCAAAAGCAAAATTCATTTCTGCCTGAAATTAAAATAGACTTTTAGAAAATGTGACTTTTTTCTTTTATAGAAAATCTTTAACTTCGAAGCTAATATCATCAAATAAATATCTGATATACATGAACATTAAATTGCTGCAAACTGACATCGTATGGCAGAAGCCTGAAGCCAACAGAGATCATGTCGAGAATTTGATAGATTCGTTATCAGATTCTACAGACCTTGTCGTTTTACCCGAAATGTTCACCACCGGTTTTTGCACATCGCCCAAAGGTGCTGCCGAGAAGGCTGACACAGATACACTGCTGTGGATGCAATCCATTGCCTTACGCCGCAATATGGCTTTGGCAGGAAGTGTAGCCACCGAGGAGAATGGAAAATACTACAACCGTCTTTATTTCGTCAAACCCGACGGAAGCTATGTGACATACAACAAACGCCATCTGTTTACCTTTGCTGGAGAACATAAAGAATACACCGCCGGAGAAGAAAGAGTTGTTGTAGAATACCAAGGTTTCCGCATTCTGTTGCAGATATGTTATGATGTACGCTTTCCTGTTTATTCGCGCAACAGGGGCGACTATGGCGGCAAGGCGTATATCCGCCATTGCATGGAAGACCACAACGGCCAGGTCCCGTTGTGGGTGCTGGCCAACGATCTTTCCTTCGGCCAGACGGTATGGTTCTTCCAAGTCCAGTCCCCGGCCGTCCGATTGGCGGTCGCCGAAAGTTTCACCGGTTTGTATGCGGACACGCACGACAGGCCACGGCGCATCACCATCAAGCGGCTGGACAGCATCTTCAACAGACTGGTGTTCTACCGCAACCTGTGCGCGCATGACGAGCGCTGCTATTGTGCCCGGTACGATGGGCGCGCTAACGAGAACGTGTATCAGGCCATCGG
>ENA-OWNX01000585-OWNX01000585.1-gut-metagenome-genome-assembly--contig:-NODE-585-length-12032-cov-3.500460_pt1 | contig 12032 bp, 9 predicted proteins | sample MGYA00248250_ERZ651778 | MGnify/ENA primary metagenome ERZ651778 (study PRJEB26908, sample SAMEA4031702) | gut metagenome | biome: gut; feature: normal infant; material: stool | place: China | collected 2015 ...
TAGACCAATATTATTATAAATCTTATCATAGCCTACTTCTCCAGCAAAAATACCTACTTGATGAGTTATGCTTTTCCATTGGCTATCAACGCAGCCTACACTAGCACTTACACTTCCTGTTGGATCCTTGAAATTAGGTTTAGAGGATACAGAAAATCCAGCGAATTTACTGTGTTCTTTAAAATTATCTATATGTTATTTTTTAATATTATATTTATGACAGACAACTTGACCTTACAGTAATCTTCTACGTTTTTAATTCTCAGAAATACTAAGTATAATAAAAACCATTATAATAACGCAAAAAGGGGCTGCAACTAGAATGCGGTAAAATCGCATTCTGTTACAACCCCTTTTATTATGGATTATCGGAGATCTGTATTTTATTAATCTAAGTCGTAGAAACCAGATGGTTTATCGCTCAAGTTAATAATGATGTTTTTCATTTGAGTGTAGTGCTCAAGGATAACTTTGTGAGTTTCACGACCAATACCAGATTGTTTATAGCCACCGAATGGTGCACCTGCTGGGATGGAGTTGTATGTATTTACCCACATACGACCTGTTTCGATTGCTCGAGCTACGCGGATTGCACGGTTGAGATTTTGAGTGAATACGCCACCGCCAAGACCGTATAGGCTATCATTAGCTTGTTCGATAACTTCTTCTTCGCTGTGGAATTTGATAACAACAGCTACAGGGCCGAAGATTTCTTCGCGAGCTACGCGCATATCGTTTGTAGCATCTACGATAAGTGTAGGTCTAATGAAGCAACCTTTACCAAGTTCGCCGTCAGTAACGCGTACACCACCAGCTGCAACGCGAGCGCCTTCTTCTTTAGCAATTTCTACATAGCTAAGTACTTTCTCAACTTGTGCTTCGTAAATCAAAGAACCAAGTTGTGTAGATTCTTCCCAAGGTAAACCAACTTTTACTTTATCAAATAAAGCGGAAAGTTCAGCTACAAATTTATCATAAATTGTATCTTGTACGAAGATACGGGAACCTGCGCAGCATACTTGACCTTGGTTGAAGAGTATACCGAGCATTGCCCCATCAAGAGCTTGTTTCCAGTTTGCATCTTCAAAGAAGATATTCGCAGATTTACCACCTAATTCCAATGTAGCTGGAATCAAGCGTTCAGATGCTGCTTTATATACATCAAGACCTACTTCTGTAGAGCCTGTGAAAGCAAGTTTACTGAAGCCAGGATGATCAAGGATATATTGACCAGATTTAGAGCCTTTACCAGTTACGATATTCACAACCCCTGGAGGCAAGATTTCTTTTAAAATATCGCCTAATACTAAAAGGCTAAGGGATGTATGACTAGAAGGTTTGATAACAACTGTACAACCTGCTGCAAGAGCTGGTGCCAATTTCCAAGCAGCCATTAGGAATGGGAAGTTCCAAGGTACTACTTGACCTACAACGCCAATTGGTTCACGAACGATGAGGCTCAATGTATTTTCGTCAAATACTTGTGCAGAACCTTCTTCGGAACGAAGCACGCCAGCGAAGTAACGGAAATGGTCAGCACCAAGTGGAATATCTACATTCAAAGTTTCACGGATTGGTTTGCCATTGTCATATGTTTCAACTTGTGCCAAATACTCTTTATGAGCATCAATAGCATCAGCAATTTTTAACAAGTAATCAGCGCGCTCTATTTGAGATACTGTTTTCCAAGTTTTAAAAGCTTCTGTTGCAGCGTCTACCGCTTTATCAACATCGTCTTTCGTAGCCTCTGCACAGATAGCGAGTTGTTCGCCATTAGCAGGGTTATATACATTAAATTCAGCGCCGTCAGATGCAGCTACCCATTCATTATTAATTAAAAGTCCATATCTTTCTTTAAGGTTCAAGCTCATAGCATTACCTCCTATGTAGGAATATAGATTGAGGAAGATTTCCTCTGTGATTTCATCATACGCCTTATATCTAAATATTTCAATCATATATATCATTTTCGATATATCTGTTCTGCATTATTATACATAGTTTTAAGTTATATAGAAAAACCGCACCCTCAAAATCCATAGAGAGTGCGGTTTTGTGTACAATGACTTTTAGTCAAAAGTATTTCTCAATAATATAATTCAATTGATACTAATTGTTTTACCGACCACCATTGTTACGATTATTATTACGGTTATTATTACGATCGATGTTTCGACGTTGTCCGTTGTTATTTCTGTTTCGGTTATTATCGTTATTCTTTGGCTTTTCTGGTTGTAATGCCTTTACAGATAAACCGATACGATTGCGTTTTACATCAACAGAAATAATTTGAGCTTCAATAATATCGCCTACAGCCAGCACATCAGATGGATGTTGACGGCTATTGCATAATTCGCTGCGATGCAAAAGGCCATTAGTTTTAAGACCAAAGTCTACGAAGGCACCAAAATCAACTACGTTGTGAACAGTACCTTTTACCACAGTACCAACCTTGATATCTTCAAGACTTACTACATGTTTTCTAGTAAGCGGTGCTGGCAAATCTTCACGAGGGTCACGACCTGGTTTTGCCAAAGCTGCTAAGATATCTCGTACAGTCGGTACGCCCGCATCAAGTTTAGCAGCCATTTTTCCGGCATCTACAAGAGGTAATTTCACTTGTAACGCTTCTAGTTGTGCTTTATCTTGCAGATCTTTTAAGGTAAAGCCTAATTAACCAATAATGCGTTCTGCCAATTCATAGGACTCTGGATGAACAGAGGTATTATCTAATGGATTTTTACCTTGTTGCAAGCGAAGGAAACCGGCACATTGCGTGAACGCCGCAGGACCTAAGCGAGGTACTTTCAACAATTCTTTACGGCTTTTAAATACGCCATTCTCTTGACGGTATGCAACGATATTTTTAGCTACTGTACTAGAAATGCCTGCAATATGTTGCAAAATAGCTGGAGATGCAGTATTGAGCTCTACCCCAACGTGGTTTACTACAGTTTCAACGACTTGATCCAACGTATGAGTCAATTGCTTTTGGTTTACGTCATGTTGGTATTGACCTACGCCGATAGATTTAGGATCAATCTTAACAGATTCAGCCAATGGATCTTGTACACGACGTGCAATGGATACGGCACCGCGTATGGTTACGTCTAAATCTGGTAATTCATCGATAGCCAATTTAGAAGCAGAGTATACAGATGCGCCTGCTTCATTAGTGATAATGTAATGACAGTCTAACTTTTCCTCTTCAATCATGGTGGAAGCAAACTGCTCTGTTTCATAGGATGCAGTACCATTACCAATAGATAAGAGAGTAACCTTAAACTTGCGGATTTTGTCAGCTAATACCTTTTGCGCTTCCTTGCGAAGCTTTTCACTATTAGTTAAATAGTAGGCACCGTAATCTAGCACATTACCTTGTTGGTCGATGATAGCCATCTTACAACCTGTACGGTAACCAGGGTCAAGGCCCATGATAACGTGCCCTGTCAAAGGTGGCTGCAATAATAGGTTCTTAAGGTTTACACCGAATACCTTGATAGCTTGCTCATCCGCATTTTCCGTCAACTCATTGCGAATATCACGCTCTAGAGCAGGGAAAATTAGACGTTTGTACGCATCAGCTACTGCAGCCGCTTTATAGTCTGCGAAGATAGATTTTGGATTTTTCTCTAACTTTTGCACCATATAAGCAACATACGTATCACCTGGTACTGTAAGGGCTAATTTCAAAGCCCCTAATTTTTCACCGCGATTAACCGCCAAGATACGGTGAGATGGCATTTGACGAACTGGTTCAGCATATTCTGCATATTGCAAGAACTGTTGTTGTACCTCTTCATCACCAGTCAACTCAGCTTGAATAAAGCCTTCATTCCACATCTTTTTACGCAAGTACGCACGGAAGTCTGCACTATCACTAACAATTTCCGCTACGATATCTGACGCACCTTGAATAGCATCCTCTGGTGTTGGCACCTCTTCCGTTACAAATTCTTTTGCAATCTCTAAAGGATCACCAGAAGTAACCGTATCGTTAAGGACCATTTCCGCCAACGGCTCTAAGCCTCGTTCACGGGCAATCATAGCACGTGTGCGTTTCTTAGGACGGTATGGTAAATACAAATCCTCTAACTCTTGAAGCTTTGTTGCGGCTTCTAAGGATTTCATCAACTCGTCGGTCATCTTTTCTTGCTCTGTAATAGATGCAATGATTTCTTGACGACGTGTTTCCAAGTTACGCAAGTATTTAATGCGTTCTTCAATGGTACGCAATTGCTCATCTTGCAATTCGCCGGTTACCTCTTTACGATAACGCGCAATAAATGGCACCGTATTACCTTCGTCCAACAATTCTACGGCAGCTTGCACCTGCTTTGGCTTAACATTTAATTCACTGCCAATAATGGCAAACATTCTTTCACTCATTTAGATGCCTTTCTGCGATAGGTTACAAAACGATGAGGATATATGTTCTTTTCATCCACCACTCCGTCTACTACGGATTCAATGGTGAAAGCCTCCTCTGGGAACTCTGGGAAAAATGCATCCCCTTCAAATTCGTGGTCTACCTCTGTAATGTACATCGTATCCACGTAAGGCAAGAAAGCCTCGTATACTTGAGCACCGCCGAGAACATAGGCCGCATCAAGAGCGCGTGCCGCTTCCGCAGCCGCCTCAGGACTATGGAAAATCTTAACACCTTCTGGTGCATCAAAGCCCTTATCACGGGTAATCACCCAGTGCTCACGATTTGGCAACAAAAACGGCAAACTTTCAAAGGTCTTACGGCCCATAATGATGACATGACCTGTCGTTTTCTCTTTAAAGAATTTCAAATCATTCGGCAAGTGCCAAATCAAGGTATTATCTTTACCGATCACACGATTATGTGCTACGGCTACGATTAATGCTAACATACGGCCCTCTTTCAGTTAATACTATACAGCAACAGTCATGGACAATTTACCTAAATGTTCATACCCATCTAATGTAACGTCCTCTGGTGTGAAATCATAAAAGTCTTTCACCTCAGGGTTTACAACAATCTTAGGTGCTGGCAACGCTTGATCGCGACGTGCCAATTGCTCGCGCAATGCGTCTACATGGTTTTCATAGACATGAGCATTGTTAATAACATGAGTAAATTTACCAGGTTTAAGACCTGTCACTTGGGCAATCATGCATTGTAATGCTGCATATTGAGCTGTATTAAATGGAACGCCAAGGCCCATATCGCCACTGCGTTGAATGAGCATACAGTTCAACTTGCCATCAGCTACGTCCCATAGTGTTTCATACGCACATGGTTGCAATGCCATATCATCTAAATCTTCAATATTCCACAATGTAACAATCATACGACGGCTATCAGGATCTTCCTTAATAGTCTTGATGAGATTATCAAGTTGTTTATACTTTGCAATTTGGTAACCATAGGCCTTACCAATGGTACCATCTTCACGCATCCACTCATCCCATACACGCACGTTCATTTCTTGCAATTTGCGTACATCGTTGGACTGCATTTGCCAAATCCACAACAATTCTTTTACTGCCGTTTTGAAAGCGACAAACTTTGTAGTCAAAATAGGAAATTCCTCTTGCAAGTCAAATTGCATAATTTGATGTGGCAATTTATAGGTTGCAATACCTGTACGGTTTTGACCGTATGTGCCGTGTTCTAAAATATTTTCAATAATACCGAGGTATTGTGTATCTGCTAGACTCATATGTCCCCCTAAATCTATGTATAATACGTCGAATAATACTAACCTATATCTTACAATATATAGTACTATCATACTAAAAAATACATAGTACTACCATATATACAGTAAAATTTATTATCCCTTATATTCTGCAATGGCCTGTAAAAAACTGAGGCCATATTTTTTCAATTTTGCTTCCCCTACACCCTTAACATTGCCAAACTCACCTAATGTAGTGGGTCGTAAATTGGCTAGGTCAATAAGGACTGTATCGGGGAAGATAAGATATGGTCGAAGCCCTGCCTCTTCTGCTAAGCGCTTACGATGTTGTCGTAAATGTTCAAATAAACCACCCGGGCCGGAACTAGATTTTCCTCGCGATGTAGTAGACGTAGACCGACTAGTTCTAGATGGTACAGACACATGTTGTCTGATTTCCTCCACCTCTTTATGCCCACTGAGGACCTCCTCAGCACCAGCCGTCAAGGATAGTACAGGATACTTACCGGAAGAACTACGCAAATAACCAGAAGCTACAAATTGTTGGATGAGCCCTCTAATAGATTTCTCGTCTACATTACTTAGTAAACCAAATACAGGAAGCGCATCGTGGCCTGCCCGCATAATACGATCAGTTCGCTCACCGCGCACGATAGAGGTAATCATAGAGGCACCATAGCGTTCATCAGTGCCCATAATAGCACGGAAAATAGCCTTCGCCTCTTTTGTTACATTTACCTTATCACCGGAGCCTTTACAGGAACTACAATTATCGCAAGTAGTCCAAACGGTGCTTTCACCAAAATAGTTAAGCATATATTTACGTAAACAATTACTGCAGAAACAGTAATCAATCATGGACTGTAATTTACGGAGCTCCACCTCTTGTCGCTCAGGCGTCTCGATAGACTGTTCAATCAAATACTTATGAACCTGTACATCCTGCCCACTGTAGAGCAATATACATTCTGCAGGTGCTCCATCGCGACCTGCGCGGCCCGCCTCTTGATAGTAGGACTCCATGTTGCGCGGCATTTGGTAGTGCAACACATAGCGCACATTACTCTTATCGATGCCCATCCCAAAGGCATTCGTAGCCACCATAACCTGCAGTTTATCATCTGCATAAGCGTTTTGCATCTCACGGCGCACCTCATCGCTGAGACCTCCATGATAATGGCCCACCTTAATGCCTGCACGGGTTAGATTTTCATACACTCGATCTACATCCTTACGCGTCGCACAATAGATAATACCATTTTCGTTAGCATGTTGGCGCACATAGTGAACCACATAATCCATGCGCTTAGGTGTACGGATGACAGAGAAGGATAAATTAGGCCGATCAAATCCCGTTACGTACACATTAGCCTTATCTAAACCTAATAGTTTCTTGATATCATTTTCTACATATTTCGTAGCCGTCGCTGTGAAAGCCCCTACAATAGGTCTTTTAGGTAGTGAGTTGAGCCACTCACCGATGAGGCGATAGGACGGTCTAAAGTCATGACCCCACTCAGAGATACAGTGAGCCTCGTCAACGATGACTTGAGCGATAGGCAATGCTCGCAGCACATTGCAGAAAAAATTAGACCCTAATCGTTCTGGAGCAATATATAAGAGTTTAATCTTACCACTACGCACTTCGTACATCGTTTTATTAAATTCCGCTTGAGTAAGCGTACTATTGATGAGCGCCGCTGGTATATTCTGCACCAAAAGACCATCCACCTGATCTTTCATAAGAGAAATCAGTGGAGAGAACACGATAGTAAGCCCAGCTTTACAGAGTGCAGGTATCTGAAAACAGATGGACTTGCCTGCCCCCGTCGGCATGATGCCAATTACATCTTCATTACGTAATAAGGAGGCAATGGGAGCCTCTTGAGCCGGTCTAAAGGAGGTATACCCAAAGTAAGTTTCTAACATGCGCAGTGCTTGTTTCTTTGTCACAACTGGTTGTTTAACGATTTCTTGTTTTGTCGCAACTGGTTGTTTTAGATTGTCTTGTTTTATTGTTCCCTGTTGATCCATGGGTACCTCCTTTCACGTGTCATTTTTCCATTCTATTATTTTATCATATTTCGAGTATTTTCGGCTTTTTAGTATATACGAATTATAGGTTAACCGTCTAATGCCCAAGATGGAAGTATATGCTTAAAATCCGTATGAAAATCAATAAAATCTCACCAAATTTTTACACTCTAAAGTGCTAATATATGATACAATAAGAATTATTTATAATACTATAGAATGAAAATTTAACCTAAGGAGGTCTTATATAGGCATGACACAAGACAACTTAATGATTATTATCGCCTTTGCCTTATATCTAGGACTCATGATGTATATTGGGGTCTATTACTACAGGAAATCAAACAGTATTGGCGATTACATCCTCGGCGGCCGACAATTAGGACCATGGATCACAGCACTGAGTGCGGAAGCATCCGATATGAGTGGTTGGATGCTCATGGGTGTACCGGGCCTCGCGTATACAACGGGGATTTCAGGAGTATGGATTGCCGTAGGCCTTACGTTGGGGACTTGGGCAAACTGGAAATTCGTGTCTAGACGCTTGCGTAACCATACAGAGGTAGCTAGCGATAGCTTAACACTACCAGATTACTTAAAGAATCGTTTCCATGATCAATCCCATTCGGTAGCTGTTATCTCAGCCCTATTTATCTTGATTTTCTTCTTGATTTATACATCATCGGGCTTTGTAGCAGGCGGTAAATTGTTCAATACCATCTTTGGTCTTGATTACACCGTATCCCTCTTTATTACAGCAGGCATCGTCGTATTTTACACGTTCCTCGGTGGTTTCCTCGCCGTATCTTGGACGGACTGTATCCAAGGGGCATTGATGTTCTTTGCCATCTTAGCAGTACCAATTACAGCAGCCATGTTTATGGGTGGTCCTATTGAAACATTCCAACTCATTCAACAGGAGTTCCCTCAAGGTCTTAGCTTATTTGGCAATCCATCCGATTGGTTCACTTGGGCTATCGGCTTAATCTCCGCTCTCGGTTGGGGCCTAGGTTACTTTGGTCAACCTCACATTCTCGTAAGATTCATGGCCATCTCCGACGGGAAAGAGTTAAAAAAATCTACGAATATCGCCATGGTTTGGGTTATCTTATCCCTTATGGCAGCTATTGCGGTAGGCCTCATTGGTCACGTATACATGTTGCCGGATAAATTAGTCGGCACTGATGCGGAAACAGTATTCCTCATCATGACAGAACGTCTCTTTACACCATTTATAGCAGGTCTCATCTGGTCTGCCGTATTAGCAGCTATCATGAGTACTGCATCTGCACAATTGTTAGTAACAGCTTCCGCTATTGCTAATGACCTTTATGCGAATATCATTCATCCTAAAGCAAGCGATAAAGAGCTAGTACTAGTAAGCCGTATCGTAGTGCTACTAGTTGCATTAATAGCCATCTATATGGCAATGGATCCAGATAGCTACATCTTAACAATGGTTGCCTATGCATGGGCAGGTTTTGGTGCTGCCTTTGGTCCAGCTATCTTGTTCTCCTTATTCTGGAAACGTATGACACGTCATGGCTGTATCGCAGGTATCGTCGTAGGTGGTTTAACCGTACTCATTTGGAAACAATTTGGATTCCTTGGCCTTTACGAAATCGTACCAGGCTTCCTCTTCTCTTCTATCGCTATCTATGTAGTGAGTATCATGGGTAAATTACCTCCTCGTCCAGTTCTTAAGGACTATCGCGAAGCAGAAAAAATGCATGTTCTATAAATTAGAAATCGGACGTTTAAAATAGCATACATAAAAATAGAGCTAGTTGATTCAACGATCAACTAGCTCTTTTATTATGAGTATTGTTCTAAGCCTTCCTTAATAGCTTCTTTCACTTCTGCTACCAAGGATGCTGGTGAAAGTACTTTCACACTTTGCATATATTGAAGTGCCCAATACTTAAAGGCATCATGATTTACACGTACACGGCATACAACATCATCAGATGTGACGTTGGTGAATTCCACATTGCCATCAAACCAATCTAAAATTTGGTTTACAATAGACCGCTTTGCCTTAAAACTTACGGTAACGGATTCACCGCCGAACATGTAAATATGTTCTTTTACATATTGTGATACATTAAAGGTGCGTTGCTGATTATAGCCCTTTATCTCCCGTAAAGGTTTTCTGCGTTCGCTCAGCACCGTAATGTGTGCAATTCGATCGACACGCAATGTAGACATGTCATCATAATTTTCATGGTTCCCAACTAGGTAATAGTGTCCCCGATTCATAACTAGTTGGAATGGATTGAATACATACTTTCGCTCCTTATTATCTGGACCGAGATTGATATGTAATCGTTTATCCACGTCAGGTTGGCAATAAGCCAAGGAAATTTTTCTCCCCTTTTGTATTGCTTCCTCTATGAGATCAATATTAAGGAATAAGTCCTGACTTCTATGAAGGTAACCCGTAGCACTTTCAATATCAATACCATGGGGCTTGAAATGAGAGCTACCCAATTTAGCAACACGACTAATTAAATCCTTACGTTGAGATGCGGTGATATGACGAGACGCCAAAATACCGTCAATTAATAATCTCAATTCTGAATCTTCAAAGGTATGAATCATATAGAAATCAGTACGGCGAATAGTACCATCTGCTCCTACGGCAGACTCTTCACATTGAATACCAAAATCACCAGATTCATATAAATCATTTAAATGACGGCCTAAGGTCTTCCGATCGACGGATACCTCGTACCGCTCGGCTAATATACTGCGAATCTCCTCTTGAGATAAAGTATGATTAGCATCCGTTTCACTTTTTAGGATTTCTAGTATATATACTAGAACGGCCTTCTTAGATGCCATAAAAGACTCCTTTTACAAATAATACAATAAAAACAACATTGTAACTAATACAATTTATAATATCATCCACAACACATCGGATGATGTTCACAAAAATACCCATACATAGTATACCATACTTTTCATATATGGTTCATTTATTTCTCATTAATTTTATCGATTTACTATACTTTTTTGGCAATATTAAATAACTAAATGTAATAATTATTAAAAAAGATTAAATTAAATTATATAAAATAAAAACCCATTACTACTTAATACACATAAATGTTATAAGTGTAATGGGTTTTACATTCATTCTGAAGATTATATGAATCACTAAAATATTATCTTAGAAATTTTAAAAGAATTACGAAAGACCATTGTTTTTCTTACTTCTAATAAAGCCTAATTGCTCCATACGCTTCGTCAATTCATTATAGAATGCTTCCGCCATGGCATTTTGGTGTTTACCAGTTTGGGCCTTATCAGCGCTAAAGAGAGAATCTTTAATCTTCTTAATCATCGTAGACTTGGCTTTAGGCTTATTCAATAATTCCATGAACAATAAATCTTCTTCAGAAATATCACCAATAGCGTCATTGAACATATTTGCACCATAAATATATTCACTACCACCATCAGCAATAGCTTTTACAAAGTTTGTAAAACGAGCTGGTACATAGGATAAGCCCTCCATATATTCCTGTTTATCAGGGAATGTTTTATAGAATCGAATACCACCGCGTACCATATGTTCAACGATAGCTTTATATAAACTACATACAGCTGGTTCTAAGTCATCTTCAGATGCATTAGCAGTATCATGAGCAGCTTTTAAAATGGCAAGGGCTTCGATCATATTGAAAGTGCCCCCATCTTTAATGAGCGCTTTGAATGTATCTCGTACAAGCTCATTTTCAAACATTTCTAATGCTTCTTCATCAAAGAGGATTTGGAATACAAAACTATTTACGATAGACCGTACAGGTACTGTATTCACCTTATCTGGATTAGCTACATCATAGCTAATATCCTTTGCAGCACTTTCTTTGCAAATAATAGACTTGCGGAATGTTGTATCAAGCATAAAGTCTAAATATTGTTCTTGATCCGCTTGGCTATTAGGAGCCAATTTTTCAAGTTTATCGGCGATGCTGTCATCATAGGTACGAACCATAGATAATGTTAAATCTGCATCACATACATAGCTAAGATTGTGAGCTTTTAAATGATCATTGAATTGATAGAAGTAACATGGATCATTATGAGGTTCTAAATGGTCATGACCTACATAATAATCATCCTTTTGCATAACGGAACGCAAGGCACCTAAGAATTTACTATTACGCTCTTTAAGGTTATCATAATTAAGAATTTGAGCACCTACTAGACTACCTACAGTTTTACCGCGTAATACCTTTTCCTTATGAGTCAACTCATCATAACCACGATTAGCAAATAGCATAAGTTGACGAACCTCTTCCATCGTATGCCAACCTG
>ENA-OWNX01000586-OWNX01000586.1-gut-metagenome-genome-assembly--contig:-NODE-586-length-12026-cov-3.633610_pt1 | contig 12026 bp, 10 predicted proteins | sample MGYA00248250_ERZ651778 | MGnify/ENA primary metagenome ERZ651778 (study PRJEB26908, sample SAMEA4031702) | gut metagenome | biome: gut; feature: normal infant; material: stool | place: China | collected 2015...
GTGGCCGGGCCGGGTGTGGTGGCTCACGCCTGTAATCCCAACACTTCAGGAGGCCGAGGTGGGCGGATCTGAGTCCAGGAGTTTGAGACCAGCCTGGGCAACATAGCAAGACCCTATCTCTACAAAAAATATAAAAATTTTTTGAAAAAAAGAGGAGTTTTATATGTGAATGTAGAAATACTAAATATAACACGAGAGATAAGTAAAAAAATACTACACACTCGTATCTCGTGGATGATTTTTAGAAAGGGTGTTGACTTATGAAAGTAGCAATCAGAGGTAAAAACATTGAAGTGACAGATGCTTTAAGAGCATACATCGAAAAGAGATTGAGCAAATTAACTCGTTACTTCGATGATGAGTTAGATGCACAAGCGGTTTTATCCGTTGTAAAAGATAAATCTACTGTTGAACTTACATGCTTCGTTAATAAAATTGTTCTTCGTGGTGTAGAAACAAACGATGATATGTATGCGGCCATTGATTTGGTAATAGACAAAATCGTACGTCAAATTCACAAACATAAAACTCGTTTAGCTAAACGCTTTAAAAAACAAGAGGCTTTCCATCCAGAAGCTTTAGCGGCTCCTGTAGAAGAAGAAGCTATCGAAGTTGTAAAACGCAAACGCTTTGCAGTGCGTCCTATGGATGTAGAAGAAGCTATTTTACAAATGAATCTTATTGGTCATGACTTCTTTATGTTCTTCAATGCTGAAACAGAAGCAATGAATGTAGTATATCGTAGACATGATGGATTCTATGGCTTGATCGAGCCAGAATTACAATAACCTATAATGTCGGCTGACAATAATCCTAACTCCTTTCTACTTTTTTAATCAGCCGATTATTATACTAAGGTGGATGACCATTTTGAGTCATCCACCTTTTTTATAAAAACCTATAAATAATCGTGAAATGCCTTGAATTCTTTGACTATTCAAGGCATTTTCGTTATAATAAATTAGATAAAATAATGTAAGATGTCCTATAGAGGAGTGATTTGTTTGTTAAGCTTTTTACAAAGGCTATTAGGCAATAATAACGCAAAAGAAATCAAGAAAATGCGTGCTATTGCAGATCATATTAATGAAATTGAACCGAATTATGTTAAATTAAGTGATGCTAACTTAGTAGCAAAAACCGATGAGTTTAAACGTCGTTTGCAAAAAGGGGAAACGTTAGACGACATTTTACCAGAAGCATTTGCCGTAGTTCGTGAAGCGTCTAAACGCGTGTTAGGCATGCGTCATTTTGATGTACAGTTGATTGGTGGTATTTGCCTTCATAGAGGTAATATTGCAGAAATGCGTACTGGTGAAGGTAAAACATTAGTTGCTACATTACCAGTATATCTAAATGCTTTGACAGGCAATGGGGTGCATGTTGTTACAGTAAATGATTATTTAGCGACTCGCGATAGCGAACAAATGGGGCGTTTATATAACTTCTTAGGTCTTTCTACAGGTCTTATTGTAGCGAATCTCGATTTTAACCAACGTAAAGAAGCATATGCATGCGACATTACATATGGTACAAATAATGAGTTCGGTTTTGACTATTTGCGCGATAACATGGTATCTGATGTATCACAAATGGTACAACGTCCATTGAATTATGCAATTGTCGATGAAGTTGACTCCATCCTTATCGATGAAGCGAGAACTCCACTAATTATTTCTGGTCCTGGTCAACGTTCCACAGATAATTACTATAAGTTAGCTAAAATTGTTCCTCATCTTGTGAAAGATGAAGATTATACAATTGATGAAAAACAAAAAACTATTGCACCTACAGATTCTGGTATTGCTAAAGTCGAAAAAATGCTTGGTGTTGAAAACTTGTATGATGCAGAAAACATTGAGTTAAATCATCTACTTGGTGCATCTCTTCGTGCATATGCTATGATGCATCGCGATACTGACTATGTAGTTAAAGATGGTGAAGTTGTTATCGTCGATGAATTCACAGGTCGTTTGATGTTTGGTCGTCGTTATTCCGATGGTTTACACCAAGCAATCGAAGCTAAGGAAGGCTTGAAGGTAGAACGTGAAAGCCAAACATTAGCTTCTGTTACATTCCAAAACTATTTCCGTATGTATAAAAAGCTTGCTGGTATGACTGGTACAGCCAAAACTGAGGAAAAAGAGTTTATCGATATTTACGGTTTGGAAGTATTACCTATTCCTCCAAATAAACCATTGGCTCGTGTAGATTTGCCTGATCAAATCTTTAAAACAAAGGCCGCTAAATATCGTGCCGTAGTACGTAATGCTGTTGAACGCCATCAAACTGGTCAACCGATTTTGATTGGTACTACATCTATTACACAATCTGAAGAACTTTCAGATATGTTATTACGTGCAGGGGTTCCTCATAATGTATTGAATGCTAAACACCATGAAAAAGAGGCGGAAATTGTTGCAAATGCAGGTCAAATGGGTATGGTAACAATTGCTACAAACATGGCTGGTCGTGGTACTGATATCACACTTGGTGAAGGTGTCCCTGAATTAGGCGGTTTGGCTATCTTAGGTACTGAACGTCATGAAAGTCGCCGTATTGATAATCAGTTGCGTGGTCGTGCTGGTCGTCAAGGTGACCCAGGTTCCTCTCAATTCTTCTTATCCTTAGAAGATGATTTAATGCGTATCTTTGGTGCTGATAATATTACAGGTATCATGGATAAATTAGGCATGGAAGAAGATGAGCCTATTGAGCATTCTTTGATTACTAAATCTATTGAACGTGCTCAAAAGAAAGTAGAAGATCATAACTATAATATTCGTAAATATGTTCTTGAGTATGATGATGTTATGAATCAACAACGTGAAGTATTATACGAACAACGTCGTCGTATTTTACGTAACGAATCCTTACGTGACACAATCAATGAAATGATTGATAAACTTGTTACTGAATCTGTAGATGCTTATGCAGATGAAAAATTATATCCAGAAGAATGGGATTATGAAGGTCTTTATAAGCATTTAAGTCAATATTTCTTAACAGAAGAGATTATGTCCTCTCAAGATATGGAAGAGTATAGCCGTCAAGAATTGTTAGAACGTTTACTTGAAATTGCTCATGCTGAGTATCAAGATCGCGTTGATATGCTTGGTGATGCTATGTTTGGACAACTTGAAAAGGCTATTATGTTGCGCGTTGTTGATAACAAATGGATGGAACATTTGGATAATATGGATATGTTGCGTGAAGGTATTGGTCTTCGTGCATATGGCCAAAAAAATCCATTGGTGGAATATAAATTTGAAGCCTTTGATATGTTCCAAAACATGATTGCTGCAATTCAAGATGAAACAATCATGGCGTTATACAAAATTCGTGCACAATTGATTCAAGAAATTGAAGAACCAGTTGACCACTTAGAAGGTGCACAACCCCATCATGAAGATGTGTTGGAGCCACAAAACATAGATTAAGATTTGTGAATGGCACGTTGCTCAATGGGATTTCCTTCTGGGCAACGGCCATTTTTCTATTTTATTAAGGTGATAATTTATCGATGTAATAAGCTAATAAGTAAAAGGTGGTGAACATAAATTGTTAGAAGATTTAAAACCGATTATTTCTAATCTTGAAGAACGTATTTATGGAATGAGGGATTCACTTTAACATCGCTCAGAAAGAGGATCGAATCTTTACACTAGATGTAGAAATGAGCGACCCTACATTTTGGGACGATCCTGATAAGGCTCGTGAGATTTCTCAAGAGGCTACACAATTAAAGAATGCTGTAGAAAGCTATAAACAACTTGTTAGTGACATCGAAGATGCTAATGTAATGCTAGAGATGGCTATAGAGGAAGATGATCGTTCTTTAGAAGGAGAGATTAAGGATTATGTTCAACAAATAGAAGAAACTGTAGAAAAACAAGAGGTTCTTTTATTGCTTAGTGGTGAGTATGATGCTAATAATGCGATCTTAACATTCCATGCTGGTGCAGGTGGTACAGAAGCACAAGATTGGTGTTCTATGCTCATTCGTATGTACTTACGTTGGGCTGAAAAAGCAGGATTTTCTATTGAATTGATGGATGAACAGCCCGGTGATGAGGCGGGCACTAAATCTGCTACATTTTTAATTAAAGGTGAAAATGCTTTTGGCTATTTGAAATCTGAAAAAGGCGTACACCGTCTTGTTCGTATCTCACCATTTGATGCTGCGGCACGTCGTCATACATCCTTTGCTGCTGTTGATGTAATGCCAGAAATTGATGATACAGTAGAAATTAATATAGATATGAAGGATGTACAAGTAGATACATATCGAGCTAGTGGTGCTGGTGGTCAGCATATTAATAAAACAGATTCGGCTGTACGTATGACGCATAGACCCACTGGTATTGTAGTTCAATGTCAAACACAGCGTTCCCAAATGCAAAATAGGGAACAAGCATTACGCTTATTACGAGCAAAATTATTTGAATTAGAATTAGAAAAACAAGCAGAACTTAAAGAGCAAATAGGTGGTACATACCAAGCCATTGAATGGGGCAGTCAAATTCGCTCCTACGTATTCCACCCATATAATCTCGTTAAGGATCATCGTACAGGGGTTGAAACAGGGAATGTACAATCCGTTATGGATGGTAATTTAGATCAATTTATGGAAGGTTTCTTGAAAAAAGAAGCAAATTTATCAATTTAGGAGATATTTATGAAAAAGTTTTTGCTATTCCTACTAGTGCTGATTATTGCCTTGGCAGCAGCAACACAATTTTTATTACCTTCTTATATTAGTTCTCGTATTGAAAAACAATTAAATGATTCCCTAAAACCATCTGCTCAAACTGTAAATGTTGAGTCTCAACCAGGATTCAAATTACTTTATGGTGAAGCTGATCATGTGTACGGTTCTTTAGATGATGTAAAACTTGGTAAATTAAATTTTGCAAACTTCAAATATGATGCAACACAAATTCTAGTTAATCCAATTTCATTATTGGCTAGCCAAGAAATAGATGTTGTTAGAGTAGGAAACTCAAGTATTGACGGTATAGTTACTAATGAAGATTTAGCAACATTTTTAAGCACTCAAGCAGGCAGTGAAATTCAAGATGTACAAGTAAATATTAGTAAAGATAACATTAGTTTAACTGGCAAGATGAATGTAGGTATGGTATTTAAAGGTGCTGTTAAATTAGATGGCAATTTAGAATTAAAGGATAATACTTTATTATTTGCACCTAAGAAATTCACCATTAATGGTGCTACTATCCCAGGTTTAACATCTAATGTATTAGAAGCTACTGAAATCTATAACTTCAATAACTTCCCTATTCCTGTAAAAGCAGAAAGCTTAACTATCGATAATGGTGAAATTCACATTAAAGTTAAACCAGTGCTCAACTAGAAAGGATTTGTCGTGAATCATCGGAACACCCAGAAAAGTAAGTACTCTTGGATTCTTATATTATGTATTATTGTAGGCCTTATATCCTCTTTATACTTAGTATTTGAACGCCATCAGATAGAAAAATCTCAAAACCATATAGAAAATATCGTAGATTATGATGCTGTTTTACGGGCTAATGCTTTTGAAAAACGTAGTCAACAAGAGGCCTTTGATGCGCTTCGCAATGCAGGTGTAACAGCATTTGCTATTTATGATCGTACCTTAGAAAAAGCAAAAGATGCTGGTCAAGTTAAGGTGTTAACCTCCGAAGAAATGGACTCTGTCCGGGTCAATGGTGCGTCCGTTAAACACGGTGCACTTTATGTAGGCTTAGTTTCTGGTAAAGAAGGCTATTATAAAGAAATTCGCGAGGATTTATATCATCGTATAGGTAAAGATAAGGTAAAAGAACTTAATACTAGTATTGGTCCAGTCCTTGAATTATATGGTGCCACTGCAGATAGTTATTTACAAATGAACCTTGGTATTTCCAAGTTACAAGCACAAGAAGTTGCTAATCGTGGATTTAATGTTATTGTTCGACCTACAAATTACAGAAATGTAACGTCTGAAGATCTTCAATATCTATTTAAACGCCTTGAAGGAATTCCACATGTTACTGGTATGATTTTTGCTGGCAAAGAGGCTCTTGGTGCGCCTAACTTAACTGATGAAACCTTAGAACTATTACATAAAAATCACATTCCTTTAGTTGGTATCGAAGCTGTTAACCAACTTCAATATGAGCCACAACAAGGTTTCTTAGAAATGGCTGCTAAAGAGAATTATAGCGTTGGTCGTGTATATACAATTGCTAAGGACGAATTAAAGAAAATTACTCCTGAAGAAGCCGCACAACGTTTCTATATTAGTGATATTGAACGAAATATTCGTTTCAATTTATTCCCTATGTATGAAACTGGTGTAAATAATGAAACAGTATTACAAACTACCATTAACTATATTGGTATGACTACTGAAAAATTATCTACAAAAGGTTATGAATTTGGTCCTGCTGATATTTATCCAGCATATACACCTAATCCATTGTTAGTAGTTATTACTATGATAGGTGCTATTGCACTTTTCATTTACGTTGGTCAAATGTTAATTCCAATGTGTAAACATAAACAATTGGTAGCATTTTTCGGTATTTCATTACTATCTATTGTATTATTCATCATTACAAGTGGCACACTGATTACTCAAATTTGGGCATTATCAAGTGCTATTATGGCTCCTGTAGGTGCTATGATCCGTTTGATGGAAGAATGGCGTCGTTATGATGGGTCTCGTCCATTAGGTGCTATTAAATCAACAGTATTAGCAGTATTTTATCTTGTTATTGCTGCACTCTTTGCCGCTATTGGAGGAATGTATATTGCATCTTTACTAGGTAATACAAAATTCTTCATGGAATTTGCTATCTTTAGAGGTGTTAAATTAACATTTGTACTTCCAGTTCTATTGGTGATTATCGCTTATTTACAACGTTTCCCATTGTGGAAAGGTCGTATGATTAACTCTAAAGAAGAAGCAAAGAAATTTGTAGTTGAATTCTTAACAATGGATGTTAAATTCTACGTATTCTTTGTAATGGCTGCTCTTGGTGGCGTGGCATGGGTGTTTGTTGGACGCAGTGGTCATACAGCAGGTGTTCCTGTACCAGGATTTGAGCTCATGCTTCGTCGTTTCCTTGAAAATACACTGTATGCAAGACCTAGAGAAAAAGAGTTCATTATTGGTCACCCTGCATTAATGTTGGCTACTTTTGCATTCCTACGCAAATGGCCTACAGTGATCCATTTCTTATTAACTATTGCTGGTGTTATTGGCATAGCGTCTATGGTTGAAACATTCTGTCATGTTAGAACTCCTGTATTCATGTCTATTATGCGTGGATATGATGGTTTGTTAATTGGTGCGCTCTTAGGTTTGCTTCTTATCATTGCTGTTCGTTTCATGATGTATGTAACACAATGGTTCCAAGCTCGGGAGGTTGACCATGAGTAATATTGTTATCTCTGGCTACTATGGTTTTGGTAATGCTGGTGATGAAGCAATGCTTTGTGCTATTATCGATGCCATTCGCAAAGAGGAAGCAGATGCGCATATTACTGTTATTTCTGGTAATCCTACAGAGACGAGCAAAAAGCACAATATTCATGCGGTGGGAACCTTTTCTGCATTCGGTATTCTAAAGGCAATTTCAAATTCTGATTTAGTTATCAGTGGTGGAGGTAGTCTTTTACAAGATGCTACAAGTATTCGTAATACATACTACTATTTAAGTATTATGGCGTTAGCAAAAATGATGGGAAAAAAGGTAATGCTTTACTCACAAGGTATTGGGCCTTTAAATCGTCCTTCCACAAGGAAAGCTGTTAGCTTTGTATTACGTTTTGTGGATACTATAACGGTTCGTGATTCTATTTCTAAATCTGAATTAGATTCCTTAGGAATTGAAGATGTTGAGGTTACGGCTGATGCTGTATTAGCCATGCAACCAGCTGATTTGTATATTGGAAAACGCATTCTAGACGGCTATACATCAAAGCTACCTATATCTACAGAAGCTCCAAAACGAATCGGAGTAGCTGTTCGTAGTTGGAAAGATGATACAGAATACCGTGAATCACTAGCCAATGTGTTAAGTCGACTGCAAGAACAGGATAATGTAGAGATTATATTTATACCTATGTCTCATCCAGAGGATACAAAAGAAGCTAAAATTATTGCTAGTTATATGCCAAAAGGAGCTATTGTTCTTGAAGGACCATTCTCTACAGAGGAACAAGTATCCTTGTCTGGTAATGTAGACCTTATGATTGGCATACGTCTTCATGCATTAGTATTTAGTTCTTTAATGAAGAAACCTGTAATTGGCATTTCCTACGATCCTAAAATCACTAGTTTCTTACATATGATTGGTCAAGAACCAATCGGTACAATGACCCATCTTAGAGAAGAGGCTTTATATCAGAGATGTCATAAGCTCTTAAATTCAAGAGAAGAGTACCAAGCATCTTATGATCGTATTGAAGCATTACGTGTTAACTCTCAACGGAATGCAGAAATCGCTATTTCATTACTTAAAGATTATTAATATATTGGATATGATCCAGAAAGTGAGGTCTCTATGGCTACATTAACACAAGATGTTAAACAATTAGTTCAAGAGAAGGCAAAAGCTATTCGCGTTAGTATTGTTCAGTCTGTAACGGCAGCGAAATCCGGTCACCCAGGAGGTTCTTTATCTATCGCCGATGTGATGGCCTTGTTGTACTATGTAGAAATGAATGTAGATCCAGCAAATCCAAAAGCGCCTAATAGAGATCGTTTTGTCCTTTCTAAAGGTCATGCTGCACCTGCACTATACGCTACATTAGCTGAAAAAGGCTATTTCCAAAAAGAAGAGCTTTTGAACTTGCGTAAAATTGACCATATGTTACAAGGTCATCCAGATATGAAACATACACCTGGTGTTGATATGTCTACTGGTTCCTTAGGTCAAGGTATTTCTGCGGCTTGTGGTATGGCACTAGCTGGTAAAATTGATAATGCCGATTATCGAGTGTATTCCATTCTTGGTGATGGTGAACTTGAAGAAGGTCAAGTATGGGAAGCAGCAATGTTTGCAGGCCATTATAAACTCAATAATTTAACTGCTTTTGTTGACTTTAATGGTCTTCAAATTGATGGGGATATTACTAAAGTTCTTTCTCCATTGCCTATTCCTGAGAAATTTAAAGCTTTTAACTGGAATGTTATTGAAGTAAATGGTCATGATCTTGATGAACTTCATAATGCTATTGAAGCCGCTCAAGCTTTCACAGAAGGCCCAACTTGCATTGTAATGCATACTGTAAAAGGTAAGGGCGTTGAAGAAATGGAAGGCCAAGCAGGTTGGCATGGTAAAGCACCAAGCGCTGAGCAAGGTATAGCCTTTGTTAATGAAATTATGGGGGTACAATAATGGGTAAAGCAACACGTGAAGCATATGGTAATGCGTTAGCTCGCATTGGTAAAGAAAATACAAATATTATCGTATTAGATGCAGATTTATCAAAATCTACTAAAACTGATACATTTAAAAATGTTTGCCCTGATCGTTTCTTTAATGTAGGTATTGCAGAACAAAATTTGATTTCTGTTGGTGCTGGTCTTGCAGCAGCTGGTAAAATCCCATTTGTTTCTTCCTTTGCAATGTTTGCAACAGGTCGTGCATTTGAACAAATTCGCAATGCTGTATGTTATCCAAAATTGAATGTAAAAGTTTGTGCTACACATGCGGGTATTACAGTAGGTGAAGATGGTGCTACACATCAAAGCTTGGAAGATATTTCTTGTATGCGTACATTACCTAATATGACTGTAGTAGTACCTGCGGATGAACGTGAAACAGAAGCTGTAGTTGAATGGGCTGCATCTTATGAGGGTCCTGTATATGTTCGTTTAGGCCGTGCTGGTGTAGATGATGTAACAGCTGAAGGTTATACTTTTGTACCGGGTAAATCTACTACTTTAGTTGAAGGTTCTGATGTAACAATTATCGCTTGTGGTGCTTTGGTTGGTCCTGCTGTTGAGGCGGCAAAAACCTTAGCTGAATCTAATGTATCTGCACGCGTTATTAATATGGCATCTATCAAACCAATTGATGCAGATGCAATCGTAAAGGCAGCTACTGAAACAGGTGCTATTGTTACAGCTGAAGAACATAATATCATTGGTGGCCTAGGTTCTGCTGTGTCTGAAGTTGTTGTTGCTAATAAGCCAGTACCTATGGAATTCGTTGGTGTCCGAGATACATTTGGGGAGAGTGGTACACCAAAAGAATTAATGGCTAAATATGGTTTAACAGCAAAAGACATTGTAGAAGCAGTAAAACGTGTAATCACTCGTAAATAATCAAAGGGGATCCCATGATTGAATTTAAGAATGTTAGTAAAGTCTATGATAATGGTTCTGTTGCAGTAGACGATGTGTGTTTAACTATAAGTGACGGCGAATTTGTCCTCATTTGTGGTCACAGTGGTGCAGGGAAATCAACTCTATTTAAATTATTAACTCATGAAGTAGTACCTGACACGGGTACTGTTATAGTTGATGATTTTGATGTTACGCGTATGAAGCGTAGTAAAATTCCAAAATTACGTAGAAAACTTGGTGTTGTATTCCAAGATTTCCGGTTATTACCGAATAAAACGGTATCAGAAAATATTGCTTTTGCACTTGAAGTAATTGAAGAGAAACCAAAAGTAATTAAAGAAAAGGTAAGTCATGTACTCGAGCTTGTTGGGTTAACTGACAAGGCAAATGATTTACCAGAGGATCTATCTGGTGGTGAACAACAACGTGTTGCTATTGCCCGCGCCATTGTAAATCGACCATCTGTGCTCATTGCTGATGAACCGACTGGTAATCTCGATCCTGATACAAGTAAAGGTATTGTAGATTTGTTTAAGCATATCAATAATTTTGGTACAACTGTTATTATGGTTACCCATAATATGGATCTTGTTTCGTATTTAAATAAACGTGTTATTCGTCTTAAAGATGGTCGCGTTCAAAGTGATAATATGAGAGGTGCTGAAATTAATGAAGCCTAGAACATTGAAATACTTTTTTAAAGAAGCCCTCAAATCTATGAAGCGTAACGGTCTTATGACGTTAGCATCTATTTCTACAGTGGCTTTATCTTTATTTATGCTGGGTGTATTCCTTTGCGGTGTTATCAATTTGAATAACATGGCATCTAGCTTAGAAAACCAAGTTCAATTGAGCATTTACTTAAAAGATGGCTTAACAACTGACCAAATCATGGCGGTAGGTAAGCAAATTAAAGCTATACCAAATCTTAAGCATTTGGAGTTTGTTAATAAAGAGCAAGCTATGAAGGAATTCAAAGCTCGTCTTGGTGATCAACAACAATTAGTAAATGCCTTAGGTGATGTAAATCCATTGCCAAATTCTTATGTATTAACCTTTGATAATCCTAGTGATGTTAAGGCTACAGCTAAATTAGCTACCACATTCCAAGGTGTTGAAAGTACACATTATGGTCAAGATATTGTGGAAGAACTCTTCCGTATAACTCAAGTTATCAGAATTGGTGGTATCGTATTAATTGCATTCTTAGCAGCAGCTACATTATTCATCATTTCTAATACAATTCGTTTGACTGTGTTCGCTCGTCGTAAAGAAATTGCCATTATGAAATATGTAGGTGCAACAAATGGCTTTATCCGTTGGCCATTCTTGATAGAAGGCATGTTATTAGGCTTAGTTGGAGCTATTATTGCCGTTCTTTGTGTAGGTGAATTCTACCATTTTATTACTATGGAAGTTTCTGAGTCTTTAGCATTCTTCCCATTAGTACCAATGTTCCCATTCTTCTATGATGTGGCTATCTATATTTTAGTTGGCGGTATTATAGTAGGTGCTATTGGTAGTACAATTTCTTTAAAACAATACATGAAGGTGTAATGTTTATGAAATACAACACAATCAAATCCCGTCTGGTGGCAACAATTTTAACAGGTATAGTAGTACTGGGAACACCACTATACATCGTTGCGGAAGATGAGGATTTAACGAATCAATTAGATTC
>ENA-OWNX01000590-OWNX01000590.1-gut-metagenome-genome-assembly--contig:-NODE-590-length-11912-cov-3.306548_pt1 | contig 11912 bp, 8 predicted proteins | sample MGYA00248250_ERZ651778 | MGnify/ENA primary metagenome ERZ651778 (study PRJEB26908, sample SAMEA4031702) | gut metagenome | biome: gut; feature: normal infant; material: stool | place: China | collected 2015 ...
AGCACAACCTGTTTCTATACCTTTTTTCAAGAACTCAACGTTAGTAACAAACAAGTCATCACCTACCAACTGAACTTTATCTCCAAGTTTGTCTGTAAGCAATTTCCATCCGTCCCAGTCATTTTCGCCCATACCATCTTCGATAGAGTCGATAGGGTATTTAGCTACTAGGCTTGCAAGGAATTCAACTTGTTCTGCAGATGTACGTTTAGCTCCGTTAGGACCTTCAAATTTAGAATAGTCATAAACACCACCTTTGAAGAATTCAGAAGCAGCACAGTCTAAAGCGATTGTAACATCTTTTCCTGGTTCATATCCTGCTGCTTTAATAGCTTTAAGGATTGACTCAAGAGCATCTTCTGTACCATTCAATGTTGGAGCAAAACCACCTTCGTCACCTACTGCTGTACTAAGACCTCTGTCGTGGAATTCTTTCTTCAAAGCGTGGAATACTTCAGCACCACAGCGTAAACCTTCTTTGAAAGAAGGAGCACCTACCGGACGGATCATAAACTCTTGGAATGCGATAGGAGCATCAGAGTGAGATCCACCGTTGATGATGTTCATCATCGGTACAGGAAGAGTATAAGTGTTAGTACCACCAATATAGCGATACAATGGAAGTTCAAGGTAGTTAGCAGCAGCTTTAGCTACAGCAAGAGAAACACCAAGAATAGCATTAGCTCCTAAATTAGACTTAGTCTTTGTTCCGTCAAGGGCAATCATTTTCAAATCGATACCTCTTTGATCAAGAGCAGATTCACCTAAAAGAGCCGGAGCGATAACTTTGTTTACGTTGTCAACAGCTTTCACTACACCTTTACCAAGGTAGCGTTTTTTGTCACCGTCGCGAAGTTCCAAAGCTTCGTTTTCACCAGTTGAAGCACCAGATGGTACTGCAGCACGACCAACCACGCCACATTCCAAAGTTACATCAACTTCAATTGTAGGATTACCTCTTGAATCCAAGATTTCACGTGCGAAAATTTTCTCGATTCTCATTGTTTTTATTTGTTTAAAAATGAATAATGTATTTCGTTTTTTGTTTGTTAAAATTTGAGTAGCAAAATTAGTCTTTTTTCTTGTATTTAATAAATTATAGTGGAGGAAAAATACATCAATTTATGCTTTTTAGCAACTCATATCTTCAAAACTAAAAAGAATAATAAATATACAAAATAAACCTCAGACCTCTAAATAATTCGTTCATCTTTTAGCTTTTTATCACATCTACTCCCTATTGAAATAAGTCTAAAACTTACTTCTATTTCAAATATGTTTTATAAATTGCATAGGTTTTCTGAAACCGCTTATCTATACTGATCACTAAAAAGCTAAATACTATGTTACCTGATAATTATCAGCAACTGAAAAAAGAATTATCTAAAACAATTCCATCGAAACGAATTATCACCAATCCTCTGCAACTATTAGCATACGGTACTGATGCAAGTTTTTATCGCCTGATACCTAAAATAGTAGTACAAGTGCACACAGAAGAAGAAGCTGTAGAAGTAATACGTCAGACAGGAAAACTTAATATTCCGGTAACATATCGGGCAGCAGGCACAAGCCTTTCGGGGCAAGCGATAACCGACTCGGTACTGATGGTAGCAACACACGAATGGCGGAAATATACGATTCTCGATGATGACGCTTTAAAGATAAAGCTGCAACCCGGAATAACAGGTGCCAGAGCAAATATTCACCTACAGCCATTTGGTCGTAAGATAGGCCCTGATCCGGCATCGATCAATGCTGCTATGATTGGGGGTATCGCAGCGAATAATGCAAGTGGAATGTGCTGTGGCACAGATCAGAATTCATATAAAACAATTGCAGATATCCGCATCGTCCTCTATGATGGTACTATTCTTGATACTTCAGATGAAAAAAGCAAATTGGATTTCACAGAAAAACATCCTGAAATTATCCGTGAAATAGAAAAACTTAGAGATAAAATAAAAGCAGACAACACGCTTACAGAGCGTATTAAACAGAAATACAAAATAAAAAATACGACAGGATATAGCATAAATGCATTAGTAGATTATGAAGATCCTTTCGATATCATTAAGCACCTGATGATTGGTTCGGAGGGGACACTTGCTTTCACCTCCGACATAACCTACCATACGGTTGTGGACGAGAAATATAAAGCTTGTACACTAATGATCTTCGAAACCATAGAGAAAGCCTGCGAAGTAGTTCCTATGCTCAAAAAGACACCTGTGTCTGCAGTAGAATTACTAGATAGAGATTCTATACGATCTATCGAAGACGATCCGGAAGCCCCTTCATATTTTCGAACATTACCCGAAACAGCCTGTTTGCTGCTGGTAGAAATACAAGCCAACGAAGAACTCGAAATGAATGAAAAAGAGGCTATCATCCGCAAGGCAATTGAACCATATCCCACAATACAACCATATAAATTTACATCTGATCCTAAAGAATATAATTTTAACTGGAAAGCTCGTAAAGGGCTTCTGTCCTCCATTGGAGGACTGCGAAAAACAGGAACAACATGTCTTATAGAAGACGTTGCGTTTCCTATAGATAGACTGGGAGATGCGTGTGTGGCTTTAAAAGACTTATTCAAGCGTTTAGGATATGCGGATGCTGTGTTGTACGGACATGCTCTTGACGGAAACTTCCATATCGTGTTCTCTCAGGACTTCAACAGTACAAGCGAGGTACAGAAGTATGCAGACATGATGGACGAACTGGCAGACATTGTTGTCAACAAGTTTGACGGTTCATTAAAAGCTGAGCATGGAACAGGGCGCAACATGGCTCCTTTTGTAGAAAAAGAATGGGGAGAAGCTGCTTATAAAATCATGCTCAAGATTAAAGATATTTTTGACCCTCATAAACTTATAAACCCGGGGGTAATCATCAACGAGAACCCCAAGATACATCTTGAAAATCTGAAACCTCTTCCTGCGGCAAATGAGATAATAGATAAATGTATGGAATGTGGCTTTTGCGAACCAAACTGTGTTGCTGAAGGGTTAACCCTATCGCCACGCCAGCGGATCGTCATTGCTCGTGAGATATCAAGACTAAAAGCATTAGGTGAAGATCCTTCACGATTGAAACAAATGTTGCATGATGCGAAGTATTATTCAGACGAAACGTGTGCTACAGATGGACTGTGTGGCTTGGTATGTCCTGTAAAAATAGATACAGGCAAATTCATTAAGCATGTCCGACATGAAGAGGCATCCGACACTGCAAAAAAAGTAGCGTCTTATATTGGCAACCGCATGGCTGGGATTACCTCGGCAGCAAGAGGGGGGCTTAATTTTGTTCACTTCGTCCATTCTATATTAGGTGATACACTGATGGGTGGAATCGCTTCTACAATGCGAACCTTATCTCTAAAAACGATTCCAAAATGGAATAAGGATATGCCTAAGGGAGCTAGCAAGATAAAGGATATGATAATAAATGAAGGACAAGTAGACAAAGTTGTTTACTTTCCTTCGTGTATAAACCGTTCGATGGGTAAATCAAACGGCTATGAAAAGGGTGACGTAGAATTGACAAAAAAGACACAGGAACTTCTACAACGTGCAGGATTTACGATTATTTACCCCGAGGGTATCAATAGCCTTTGTTGTGGGATGGCGTTTAGCAGTAAGGGACTAAAAGAAGAAGGTGCCCGCAAATCGAAAGAGCTGGAAAATGCATTATTGAAAGCTTCCGAAAATGGGAAATATCCTATTCTATTTGATATGAGTCCATGCTTCTATACTTTCCATGAGGCATACGAGAATAAAAATTTAAAGATATATGACCCAATAGAGTTTATGCTTGATTTTGTGATACCTAAGCTAGAAATCAAACACCCTCGGAATATAGTGACTGTTTTCCCAGTATGCTCAGTGAAAAAGATTGGCATGGAACAAAAGCTTTTGCAATTGGCCAAGTTATGCGCCAAAGAGGTTGCCTTTGTGGATACGAATTGTTGTGGTTTTGCCGGCGACAGAGGATTTACATATCCCGAGTTGAATGCTCACGGACAAAGACACCTCAACGAACAAATTCCTGCCGGATGTAAAGACGGCTACTCTACGAGCCGCACTTGCGAAATCGGCATGAGCGAATACAGCGATATAAATTTCAAGTCTATATTTTATCTGATTGATGAAGTAACGAAATAGAGCAAATGAAAACCGATAGAAAAGACTAAATAGAATCACTCTAAATAAAAAAACTTAAAATCTATATGTGTCTATAATTTTCTCATATCTTTGCATTTGATATGAAAAGATTTGCACAAAATTTCATTCTTATAATTGCTGCCGCTACGGTGTTTCTTACCGGTGCGGGGGTTACAATTATAAACTACTGCTGCAACTCATGTAGCGAGCAAACTCTTTTCATGACCGAGCAACATACATGTTGTACTCTGGAACATCAGAAAGCAGAGCCGAAAGGTGATTGCTGTTCGATGCACAAAGGTGTATCACACGATGAATCGTGCGGAGACACTTCCTTTACTCAGGATATATCTTGCACCGCCTCTCGTTTATCTATAGATATTGATGCCTCTTCATTCAGGCCGATAGTATCTGTGCCATTCGTTTGGATATCGGATGTTTCACCAACTATTCCTTTGAGTATCCTTACAGATAATTCTTTATATACTCAGGATAATTCTATATTCGAATCTCCACCGGATATTCCACCTCGTGAATACCTGTCACTCATTCGCGTACTTATTATTTGATTTTTGTAATACACATCTGCTTATTGTGTACTTATATGGTATGCAACAAAGTTTCTATTGTATTTTACAAATCGAATAATAAGAATCCAAATGAAAACATTTAAAATATTTATTCTACTTCTCCTCATCCCTATTTTCGCTTTTAGCAAAGATATCTTGAAAGGTTATGTATTCGACAACCAGAAACAGCCCTTAATAGGTGCATCCGTACGATGGGAGAATGCAAAAGCGGGAGTAATGACTGACGAACATGGTTACTTTGAAATATCGGGTACACCACACAAAGATCACATGCTCGCCATATCGTATGTCGGATTTGAAGATAAAGTTATCCACATACATGATTTTGCAGACACACAAAACGTCGTGTTGGAAGAAAATGCCGAATTAGGCGAAGTAGTTGTAGAAAGAACTGTGCCGGGAACAATTAAATCTCGAACAAGCCTTCTGAATACCGAAAAAATAACAACCAAAGAACTGCATCGTGCGGCATGTTGCAACCTTTCCGAAAGCTTCGAAACAAATCCTTCAGTCGATGTATCATTTAGCGATGCGGTAACAGGAGCTAAACAAATACAACTGCTCGGACTAGCCGGAACTTACGTGCAAACATTAACAGAAAACTATCCTAACTTTAGAGGTGCAGCCTCAGTATACGGACTGGATTACATACCCGGCCCATGGATGGAAAGCATACAGATATCTAAAGGCGCAGCTTCGGTAAAGAACGGCTATGAGTCGATTACAGGACAAATGAATGTAGAATACAAAAAGCCAAATAACGCAGATCCTCTCAGCTTAAATTTATTTTCGAGCGATGCCGGAAGATATGAAGGCAATGCGGATGCAGCTTTTATCTTGAATGATAAGTTAAGCACGGGGGTATTCTTGCATTATTCGAATGAATCTGCATCACATGACGACAACGATGACAGTTTCTTAGACATGCCGAAGAAACACCAGTTTAATATGATGAACAGGTGGAATTATATGTCGGGCAGATATGCTTCACAATTCGGCGTTCGTTTCTTACAGGATTACCGTACCAGTGGGCAAACAATGCACACTTTAAATTCTGCCTCCATCAATACTGATCCGTACGAAATATCTGTAAAGACAAACAGAGGGGAATTTTATACAAAGAACTCATACATTGTAGACGAAGAACGTAACGGAAATATTGCTCTCATATTCACAGGCTCATATCACGATCAGAAATCAAAGTATGCAGCAGACAAATACAATGTATATGAAAACAATCTATACGCATCGCTGATGTATGAAACAGGGTTTGGCAAGATGCATCAACTAAGTGCAGGTTTAAGCATGAACTGGGACAAATACAATCAATCAATTTATCTGACTCAGCCAATCACAAATCAACCTGATGAAGAAACTGTAACAGGAGGATATCTGCAGTATACCTTTAACAAGGATGACAAGTTCATTGCCCTAGCCGGATTACGGACTGACTACAGCACCCTGCACAAAAAAGCCTTCGTTACGCCACGCCTGCACTTAAAATATATGCCTGTAGAGTGGCTAAACCTTAGAGCATCTGCAGGAAAGGGCTATCGCACGGTGTTTGTTATGCCTGAAAACAGTTACTTCTTAGCAAGCAGCCGAAAGATAGAGATAGCAGATAATCTGCAACAAGAGTCGGCATGGAACTACGGCACAAGTATCTCTTTTCATATACCAATCAGAGGTGAAGAGCTAACCATATCGGGAGAGTGGTACAGAACCGACTTCGACAATCAGGTCGTAACCGATGTAGACAGCGACCCTCATGCTGTAAAGTTCTACAACCTGTCGGGCAAATCGTATGCCGATAGCTATCAGATAGAAGCGTCATACCCCTTATTCAAAGGGTTTAATATATTGGGGGCGTATCGTTGGACAAATGCAAAAACAACTTACGGAAATAAACTAATGAAGAAACCTCTGATAAGTGATTACAAAGCACTTCTAACAGGCTCTTACGAAACCCGCTTAAAGAAATGGGTATTCGACCTTACCGCCCAATTTAACGGAGGCGGACGCATGCCAACCCCTGATGCGGTGAATCCTTTGTGGAAAACTACATTCGATTCGTTTACAATACTGAATGCACAGATCACTAAGAACTTCCGTAATTGGAGTATCTATGTGGGTGCAGAAAACATTACGGATTTCAAACAAAAGAATCCGATCGTCTCGGCAGAAAATCCATTTGGTGATGACTTTGATGCCACAATGGTGTGGGGACCAACTCAGGGTCGGAAATTCTACGTGGGACTAAGATATGCTATTGGCAAGTAGTTAAGGCATTTATAATCTAAGAATATTAAGCGGGGTGAAGTATCTTTATTAATGAGATATTTCACCTCACTTTTTATATTTATATCTTACAAACAGAATTAGCTTTATCAATAAGATGAGAGAGGAAAGGAAGATAGGTAAAAAAATCAAGACATTGACTAACAATGCCGTGGCTTGCATATCTATATCCAGAAAGTAAAGGACAACTCCTATCAGCAGCCAACAAAGAATAGAAAGGACAGACATTACCAATAATGCCAATGGCTCTCTCCTACCCTTAAAGTGCTTTATCAACACATAAGCCGGTATAAGAATAACAACGAATAATATGAGGGAGAAGTCTAATCCAAACATTACTCTTACCCCTCAAAGAAATAATCAAATTCGAAAGCTATGCTATTAAACGCCTCTTGCTTTATCAGATCTTTATCTTCCTTATATACAGATAATTTTTGAAGAATGCGATCTGCAATATCTTTAAATTGGCGACCGATATGTTTTAGAGTTAACAATGCAGCATTTCGCAGAAAAATATCCTCGGATATCACATCATCCCAAATAGTTGATATTAATTCTACCGCTACTGGTTCAGTCTTCTTAGCAATAAACAAACGAGCTAATAGCCAATAGCCAGTGGCTCTGACATCTGTAACCGTTGAGTTTGCCCACTCCAATGCTATCTCTCTGGCAAATGTCACATTCTGAAGCAAGTTTGCACAAACCTGTTCTCTTATCTCCTGATTGGGAATAGATAAAACCCATTCATCAGCCTTTTCTTTTGTAAAAGAATCTGTTGGATAAAGTAGAGTTGCCAATATTTTCAACTCACGGGTATTGTCTGCCCAAAGAGTTTCAGCCAATTCTGAATCGGGTTGATAACGCTTCGCTAAATCTTTTATCTGCTGAACAGTCAAACCAAAGTTTAGCTTGTAATCCAAACCACGCTGGCGCATGTTTGTTGAAACGATGCCGTTCATAGCCATACGGCATCTCTTACGAATGTCTTTTATTATATCTTCTTGCATTTATACCTCAAAGTCTACGGCTTTTCTATCTATTACAGCCTCTCTGATAAAAGGAAGAACAGCCTGATGTAACGGATGATTCTGATATATTTCTAAATCTTCTTTCTTACTCAATTCTGAATAAAGAGCAACATCAAAGTTGCCACCTCCTAAAAAGTCGATACCTACTTCTATCTTGAGTAATCCATCAATTTTGCCCGACAAAGCTTCCAGTTTCTCTTTTATTAGCTTTGCATTTGTAGCTTTATCATTTCCGTGAGCTTCATCTTTCAGCTTCCACATTACGATGTGTTTAATCATATTCTGTTATATTTTGGTTTTATCAAAAGGTGACAAAAGTGACACTTTTTGCACGTATTTATATCGTCACCTTTTTTCTTTAAATCGTTCTATTAATAGATAAAAACAAGCAGAAATTATTCTGCATACTCATTCGGTGACACTTTTATCTCTGCAAAAAGCGTACCATCCAGTTTATAATAAGCGAATATTACTGTCATCTTATCTTTACGAAACATATCGAGATCTTCGCCTTTATTCTCACGCATTCCCATAGTGATAGCAGGCTTTGCACTCCGAACAAATTCGTCAACAGACACAGTAGGTTCTTGAGTGAAAGTGTAGTAATACTTATATTCTGTAGCAGAAACAGCCTCAGCTCGATCCATGCGTATATTACCCGGTAATACCATTGGCATCGAAGCATTCACTTTTTCGGCCAGCTTAATATATTTCTTCTTCGGTGCTTCTCCTTTTACTTCTGTTTTTACAGTTTTTTCATCTGTTGTATTATCCGTTTTTGATTTTGAGTTACACCCAGTGAACGCACCGAATGCAATCGAACAAATAAGAGCAAAAACAATATACTTTTTCATAACTATCCGATTTTTATTAATAATCAAGTGATAAAGATACGTATTCAAAAAAGAATCTGATCTTTCTTATGTTATATTTTAGCTCGCAACGTATTTATAAGAGAGAAAAACAGACCTAAAAACGGTTCTTTATTCAATCAATACCGATTATATCTTAACATCTACAAAGAAACTAACCAACAACAATACATTAAGAAGTGTAACAACGATGGCTATGCCATACAACAATATTTTGGTAAAAAGAGTATTGGCATATTTTCCCATTACCTCTTTAGATGAAGTAAGCCTTACCTGCAAAAACACTGTTATTGGAAGCTGCACACTCAAAATAGCTTGTGAGATAATCAAGCCTTTGAAAGGGTCGCCTATCATAAATATGATCAACAATGCTATCCCAAGTGAGATAATCACCCCTGTACGCGAATGGATATCTTTTATATCATAAGGCTCGTCGTACATGCCTGCAAATATAGAGCCTGCCGCAATGCCCGAAGTCATAGAAGACGAGACTCCCGCCAACAGCAATGCCAATGCAAATATCACAACCGCATTATTCCCTAGCAATGGTTCGAGCAGAGAGTGAGCCTGTTGAAGATCATTGACTACAATATTTTCTCTAAAGAAAGTTGAAGCAGCTAATAAGATCATCGCACTATTTATTGCCCACCCGATAAACATAGAGAAAAAGGTATCGAAAAACTCGTACTTCAATTGTTTTTCAATTACAGCCTCATCTTGCAAATTCCACTGACGGCTTTGTATGACTTCCGAATGCAGAAAAAGATTGTGCGGCATCACCACTGCACCTAGTACACTCATTATAATCAGCATGCTCCCTTCAGGAATCGAAGGTACTACCCATGCTTGTGCAGCCTCTCCCCACTCTATATCAACAAGAAAAAGCTCGTAGATAAAAGATAGTCCGATAAGGGAGACAAAAGCAATAATATAACGCTCTATCTTTTTATACGAATTGGAAAACATCATCGCAAAGACAAAGACTGCAACTAATACAGATCCTACTTTGATAGGAATATCAAAAAGCATATTCAATGCAATAGCCCCTCCCAATATTTCAGCCAACGATGTGGAGACAGAAGCCCCCATTGCCGACCACAATATAGTCCGCGAGCCCATTCGTGGCAAATATTTATTAGCCGCTTCGGAAAGACAGAGTCCTGTCACAATACCCAAGTGGGCTACATTATGTTGAAGGATAATCAACATAAGGGTAGACAACGTTACTACCCATAAGAGGGCATATCCAAACTCCGATCCTGCCGCAAAATTCGAAGCCCAGTTACCCGGATCGATAAATCCCACAGTTACCAACAATCCGGGGCCTATATATTTTAATAGCTCCAAAGCACCATACTTTGGTTTGGGATGGATGCGTGTATATGCTTTCTTTAATTTTTCAAAAAGATTCATTACGTTCTATATTTGGATACAAAATTATCTTTTTCGCAAAACAATCTTCATAAAATGTGAAAAGAATTAATCATTCCAAACCTCAACACCTTTCTTTTTCTTATATTCGCAGAATTAATATTTTTAAACACGAAATTATGAAACAAACAGGTATTACTCTCATAGTTGCATTATTTGTAGCTTTTTTTTATTCATGTAAAGACACCGCAGACTTGACCAACTCTATACCGGCGAGTGCCGCTACAGTTATACATATCGACACAAAATCTCTATTGACAAAAGCCGACTATAAGCCACTGGAGAATAAAGTTATAAAAGAAGCCCTCGACAAGGCTAAATCCGGCGGCAATGCTACAAAAGCGATTGAACAGCTTGAGAGTTTCCTTAAAAACCCAAATTCGACAGGCATCGATTTCCTTAGCGACTGTTACATGTATATGGACAGTACTACAATGGGTATTGTTCTGAAAATGGACGATCAGAAGAAATTGAAAGAATTACTTATCAAGACCTTCGAACTACCGGAACAAATGTTGGAAGAAAAAGATGGGGTGACTATAGTAAGTGCACAACAAAACTTAGCTTTAGGCTGGACTAAGGACAAGCTTTTATTGCTTACATATATGGGAACTGTATATTATCGTGACCAAAGTGCCTTGCCTGATCTGAAAACATTGGTTACAAAACAACTAAAGCAAACAGCAAAAGAGAGCATCAACTCTAAAAAATCATTCGCAGAATTTATTTCGAACAAAAAAGATATTTCGATCTTCTCTTCATACAGTAATATAAAAGGAATGTGGTCTTCTTTGTTGCCTCCGGCATTGGCAATGCAAGGACATGATGACGGGAATGCTGTAAATAAAATGCTAACAGGATTATATGACCAATTAAAAGATATAAATACAGCAGCTTTTATTTCGTTCGAAAAAGGGGAAATCGCATTTAGCAATAAAATGTACTATGATACCCCGGAAGCAGAGAAGAAGTTTAACGAACTGGCGTCGCAGATGACAGGTAAACTAAAAGGTGATCAGCTTAAATACTTTACAGATAAACCGATCTTTTCCATCTCGGCTAACATGAAAGGAGAAGGTATTTATAATTATCTGAACGAATTAGGCTTCATTTCTCTGATAGAAGAGAATGCCGGTTCTAACTTATCGGAGTTAGGCATCGACCTGAAATCTTTTATTTCGAATATGGATGGGGACATTACTTTTGCCCTAAACAATGTGAAAACTGTAACAAAAAAATCTGAGTACTACGATTTTGAATATACAGATTCATCTCCTGAACTTTCATTTTTTGCAGACCTCAAAGACGCAAACTCTATATGGAATATTGCAAAAGGAAAAATAAAACTTGTTGAGGGTTGGAAGGTTGTAGAGAAGATAGAAAGTAAAGATATAATTTTGCCTAAGATAGAAGTAGGAGAAGTTGTAGATATTACTAAATCAAAGATTGCATCAGTTACTAAGAAACCACCTAAGTATCATACTGAAAAAACACTACTTAGGGTTATGGAAACTTGTGGAAAAG
>ENA-OWNX01000595-OWNX01000595.1-gut-metagenome-genome-assembly--contig:-NODE-595-length-11831-cov-3.660371_pt1 | contig 11831 bp, 5 predicted proteins | sample MGYA00248250_ERZ651778 | MGnify/ENA primary metagenome ERZ651778 (study PRJEB26908, sample SAMEA4031702) | gut metagenome | biome: gut; feature: normal infant; material: stool | place: China | collected 2015 ...
TTTGTGTATTTTCTTTACCTTGTATGTAATAATCAACTTCCTTTCCTCGTAAAGTGTTTTTTAAGTTATCGCCTAAGTATATATATAAATGTCTAGCGTCCTTAACATTTATCATTTTAGAAAATAGCAAATCTCGTATAAGTTGTGGAGCTATATATGAATCAGTATATTTCATAATAAATTCTTTTTGAGACTTTACTATGGCATCAACAACTCTTTTCTTTTCTACAGAGGTATCAGGTTTTATCTGAACATGTATGAATTCTTTAGACAACGCTTTAAGATCTTCATTAAATAAAAGTTCATATTCTTTTTGAGTCTTCGACCCTTCTACATAAAAGCTATTTAAGCTATCATTCAAAATCTTGATTTGAATTTTTGATGGTTCAACAAAGAAACGAAAAGTCAAATCATTCACTACTAAAGTAGCAAACGAAGGAGTCTTCGTTTTTCCTTCGAAGGTAAATTTTCCGGATTCTATTTTTGCAGAATCTTTAATTTCGACCCACTGATTTTCTCCTTCGATCGTATACTTCAAATAGGCCAATCCATAATCACCCCCTTCAATCGACCCTTTTAGCACAAAGCTATCCGGACTGTTATTTTTGCAACAAAAAAGAAAAAAAAATAATACAGGTTAAGAAAATACTTTTTTTCATATCTATATGATATTTCTAAAATTTAGTTCACTATAGAATCAAGCTTTCCATCAGCAAACACGGTAGTCAGTTTATCTCCTTTTTTCAATGCGCTACTTTGCTTTATCACTTTCCCATCTTTCATGGTCAAGGTATATCCTTTTTTCAGAATATTTTCGGGAGAGGCAAGAAGAAGATGTTTCTCAAACATTTCCAGTTGCGTATTTTCATCCTTAAACTTTTGCAAAGCAACTCGTTTTAAAGTATTCTCAAACACTATAAGATTGTTTATACTCTCTTTGTTTAATTGCTGCGATTCTCTGACAAGGACATCCTGAAACGAAGACAACTTATTCTGATTTTCTTTATGTGAACTTTGCAAACCTCTTATCAAAACATTCTTTGCAGAGGATAGAATTGTATCCTGCTCTTTGAGCCATGCTTTAAGTAAAAATGTATTCTTTGTTTCAAAAACACTTAAACGTACAGCTTCATCCTGTAGTCTTTGCGTAACGACAGAGACAATATCATGAGCCATTTCGTCCAATTCCATCGCTGTTTCTGCAATATTCCCGATCAAGAATTCCGCAACAGCAGTCGGGGTCTTCATACGTGTATGCGCTACGATATCCAGAACCGTATCGTCACGTTCATGCCCTATTCCTGTTATTACAGGTAAAGGAAACTGTGCACAGCTTGCTGCCAATAGGTAAGAATCGAAGCTGCTCAAATCCGAAGTTGCTCCTCCTCCCCGAATAATAACTACGGCATCGAAACAATCTTGATATTCATAAATACGCTCCAATGCTGAGATTATAGAACTCTCGGTGCGCTCACCTTGCATGAGAGCCGGAAATAACTTGGTATAAAAAATAAATCCATAAGGATTATTTGCCAATTGATCGAGAAAATCTTCATATCCTGCAGCTGTGGGAGAAGATATAATTGCAATCTTATTTGTAGGAATAGGCAATTCGAGTTCTTTATTTAAGGAAAGAACTCCGTCTTCTTCCAATTGTTTTATTATTGCGGCTCTATTCAGCGCCTGATCTCCGAGTGTATAAGTGGGATCGATATCGTGAACCGTAAGCGTGAATCCGTATAGTTCATGAAACTCAACACTTACCTGAACCAGCACTTTCAGCCCCGATGAAAAGGTCTGTTTTGTCGTATTCTCGAAATACGCCTTGAGTATATAAAACGTATTTGCCCATATCATTCCCCGGGCTTTAGCAATCAAGGCTCGCCCGTTTATATCCTTCTCTATGAACTCGAGGTAGCAATGTCCATTCTGGTTGACACGCACATCACTTGTCTCAGCACGAATCCAAAACACTTCGGGAAGGGTCTCTTTCAAGACACCTTTGATGAGATTATTCAATTCATAAAGAGAGATTGCCGGACGGTTCATTTCTTTCCTTTCTTTAAGGGCTGTTGCACTGCTATTTTTTTATCAACCAACTGTTGTGCTATCTCCATCGCTTTCTTCATATCGGGAATACCATAACCATAATCCTTGTTCGGATGCTCATAAATATCAGAAGATTGCCTTACCACCTCTATTATCTCCTTGTTGGTCAATGCAGGAAAAGCCTGCCACAGGCAAGCTACCATACCGCACATAATAGGTGAAGAGAAAGAAGTTCCACTTTTATATGTAACCAACCCATTGTCTCCCACTACCGTTGCTCCTTGTCCGAGAGCCATTACATCGGGTTTTATCCTAAGATCCTCGGTCAAGCCTCTTGAGCTAAACGGAGCAATAACAGAATCTTTCTGAACAGCACCTACCGTCAATATATTGAAGGCATCGGACGGCGGAGTTATTTTCTCCCATTCCGAATCTCCAGAATTACCCGCGCTAATCACGACCAGAATCCCTTTTTTTGCAGCAGCGTCAGCCGCACGGGATATAAGAGCCGTTCTTCCTGTCAGCTCTTCATGTGTATAGCTTTTTGCCGGATAGTCGAAACTATTATACCCCAGCGATGTATTCACCACATTAACGCCAACACTATCGGCGAACTCGATAGCCGCCGCCCAGTAATCCTCTTCGATAGGATACTCACTACGCGCATCTTCAGAACCCAGCAACCAAAAACTAGCTTCAGGGGCTGTTCCCACAAACTGCATAGGCTTATTCGTCCCAATACAAGACAACACATTTAATCCATGCTGGTTAGCTCTATTAAACATATCTTCATTTTCGTAAACAAAGCCTTTGTATCCTTTGATATCCAAATTGTCTAGCATTGCGATTTGAGGTAAATGATTAAAGCCGGCATCGATTACAGCAATTGTGATCCCTTTACCTTTATACCCGGCATCATGGAGGTATTGTCCGTTATTAATTTTGATATTTTTTTTTCCTCTTGCGTAGTAATCGCCAAACACAACAGTTTCCACAGCCGGATAGGCGATTATGCTATCCTTTTTTGTTTCTTCTACGGGTTTACCTCTCCATACAAACAATGCATCCGACACAAAAGGCAACGCCTTATACTTATCAACCATTGTACTATCCGAACAATGAACGGCAACGGTTCGCTGCCATTTGCTTTGTGCTACAACTTTTCCTCCAATACTTTCAATCGCTTTTATGTACTCTTTAGATATCGGAAGATCGGTTTCATCGATCTTTATATTATATTTCTGTCTCCTTTCAAGCGACTTAGCGGACAGAAACTCTTCGGGCTTATCAATAGAATAATCGCTTTTTTTATCCTTGAGTGTAAGGCGGAATTTATAGTTATATTCCTGAGAGAATACAGAAAGTGAAGCTGCTAGCAAGAAGCAAACAAAAAATGTAGTTCTTTTCATATCTTTATTCGTATGTTTTATACAAAAATAAGGATAATAGCTTTTAGTTGGTATAAGATGTATCGTTATTTGTAAAATATAGAAAGTAAATAGACTATATTAATGATTTAAGGAAAAATTTATATTATGAAAGACTTAAGCGATCTAAGTCATAAAATAGAAAAAGAGGTAATATCTTATTCGGAAGAAATAATTAATTACCTCAAAGAAAACTATATAGAATAAAGAGAAGGAGTGTCGCTATAGCAAATTACCAATCTTAAAACCTAAAAATGCGGTTCGTGGCAAGCTAGGACCATAAATGTATGAAGGGTCACGGTCGATACCTTTGTCAAAGTCTTTCTGATATGAATTGAAAATATTTTTCACTCCTGCAAACCACTCTATAGTAATATTACCCGCAAGCCTCATATCATAATGAAACTTAACTCCTGTATCAAAAAAGGTTTTTGACTTACGCAATTCTCCGGCCTCGGGATTAGCAATCTCAGGGCCAAAGTACGGAACTAACATTTTACCTGTATAATTGCCCGTTGCAGACACTCCAAAATTACGAGCAAACTCCCAATCCAACGCTAAAAACCCGTAAGCGTCGGGTGTTCGGAAAAACCTCTTTTCACCGAAGGTTTCATCACTCACTTTGTATCGGCTCGACTGAACAGTAAATCCAGCATTCAGGCTTAATTTATCTGACGGCATAAGCTTCACCTCTAGGTTTACACCCTGAACAGCAGCTCCATCTTTAGAATTGATACGAGTATAAATCACTGTTCCATTTTCATCAGGTTCACCAATTTCATTTCTGAATGGATTATGCAGTTTATTATAGAACCCTTCTACAAGAATATTTGTATTGATTCCTCCTATTTTTTTATTAAAATCGAACGACAGTGTAAAGCTAGAGCTATTTTCTTGTTTTAGATGAGGGTCGTTTTTGTTGATCACCTGACGAGAACCCGATGTTTCTATATGAAGATCCTCATCAAAAATTTGCGGAGCACGATACCCCCTTGAGAAGCCAATACGGGTTTGTAAATACGATGAAATATCATACATTATACTTGCCCGGGGCACAACTACCGTTCCTGATTTATCACTGTCGGCCTGCTTATCATCGATAGAATAATGTTCTACACGCGCTCCGGCAAGGAATTTTGCTTTTCCTACTTTTATCTCATATTGTGCAAAAGCTCCTGTAATATTCAAAGCTTGATCAGACACTATACGATTCGGTACATGTGTGACAATGATATCTGTACCTCCCTCATTCAGTTTATATTCGGGATATCCTAGTTTCATGTCGGTAAGGTGCGAGCCGGTATGCTCCACTCCACCGATTAATGTAGAGACATCGTTGACCGACAACTTATATGGAGCACCCATATTATATGTTTTATCCTTTGTATTTCCATAGTCGCTCAACGACTGCTTGGCTCCATAGTAAGAATCTCGATCAAGATATTGTCCCGAACCGAATACTGTAAGCAAATCACTCTCTCTGAAATATTGCTCGTATGTCAATGCCCCGGTTATCATATCATGCTTTACCGACTCGGAGATATCTCTTTCGTGGTCGGGATAATCTTGCTTATTTCCGCCTTTACGCTCTTCTCGGATATTAAAAAAGTCAAGGCTCAATTTACTTCTGTATGCCGGACGATAAAAAATACGAGTTCCGATAACCGTATTCTTCATCGGTGCTATTTCCGAAAAGCTATCGCCATTTGCGTCAAACATATTACGATCTCGCATATTTCCGAAAACAGAGATACCCGTCTTATGATCTTCGGTTACCAATGTAGCATTAAACGTAGCGTTATAATCTGCCACAGAGCCATTCGACCCGTTTACCCCCATTCCTATAAGAGATGTATTTAACCCGGCTTCGAAGCTATTTGTTTTCGGGTCTTTAAGTATAAGGTTTATTGTTCCTGCAATTGCATTCGAACCATATAAAACAGAGCCGCCACCTCTGACAACTTCGATACGTTCAAGCATATTAGACGGAATAAGTTCAAGCCCATATACTCCCGCCAAACCACTAAATATAGGACGGCTGTTTATCAATATCTGCGAATAAGGACCTTCCATTCCATTCATTCTCACCTGCGAAAAGCCACAGTTCTGACAATCATTTTCATAACGCAGCCCTGTACAAAAGTTAAGTCCTTCACCTAATACAACCGACTGCGTGGTCTCAAGCATTTTTGTACTTATCGTATTCACAATTACAGGCGCTTCGGTACGTTTCTGAGAGGTACGTCCTGCGGTTACCACTACTTCATTAAGATTAAGAGCATCTTCTTCTACCTCGAAGTTAATTTCTATAGACTTGCCTCTTCTGAGCTCAACTTCTTTTTCCTGTGGCTTGTATCCGATTCCCTGTGTTACAACTATAAACTTTCCTTCGGGCAAGTTCGTTAATGCATAATGTCCGGTGGCATCGGTAGATACACCTATTGTTGTATTTTTCAGTACAACATTTATAAATGGGATATGCTCACCTGTTTTTGCATTCACTACATGACCAAATATATTGGCATCTGTTCTGATCAGGTTAGCATGTATAAACGAAGAGAAAAATAGAAGAAGAATAAACAATAGAAAGTGTTTAGAAAGACGTTTTAAAAAATTCATAGTGTGTTTAAAATAAGAATAGATAAATTGTTGTTTCTGGATGCGACGCGAAGGTATAAAAATCAAGAAAATCCTACAATCACCATTTCTAGGTATTTTAACTATTCCAAATCCACATTACAATATTTTTCACTGATTACAGCTCCATATTTATAAAAGCAAAAAATCCGCAATATTTAAATTACGGATTTTCTTTTTTATGTATTTAAAACACTATAGGGCCACCTCCCGGATGACCTCCGGGGCCTCTACCTCCCCAGCCTCTATCTCCTCCATCCATATCTTCTCTTTTTGTACCTTTCCCAAATATCTGGAACTTATACACAAAATTGACCATAAAGTAACTGTTGATCGTATTAGATATGGACTCCTGTATATATAATGCATTCTGATCGATATTTATATTACTTCTCTGCTGTAAGATGTCATATATTTTGAAGCGCAGCAAAGCATTTCCTGTATACTTATTTTTAAATATGCCTTTCAGCATCGAATCCATATTATAAGTTAACGAAGCATTCCACAACCACTCGTTCAACTTATATCCGGTAGTATAACCCGAGTTAGTCGAATATTGAATATCGGATTGCAAAGTAAGCCCCAAAGGTAAATAAGTGGTGAAGTCACCCTTCGCTCCATAATTAAATGTCTCTCTGTCCTGATCGGTTGAAATGGTATTTTTTATATTGTTATATCCGAAGTTACCGCCTATATTCAACAAAAAGCGAGCATCGCTCAACGTTCTTATCTGATCATCAAGAGAACCGGTGCGAAACTGCAATGTCATATTTTCTCTAAAGTTATATGTATCCGCCTTATTTTCTTTTGCATTTATAAATGTAGTATTGCGGCTATATCTACCCATTGTGAATGTATTAATCGAAAACTTCTTATTTCGTAGAGGAGTATTATATGTCACTCCCATAAATCCATCCATATTGCCATCTACATTCTTATAAGTCATTTCACGTCCCTGATCTTTATATGTAGAAACGTTTACGATAGCATCCATCGTATAATTGAAATTTGTAAAGACTGATAGGTTCGAGTTTCTGTTTGTATTGAAATTCTGATATCTTCCTCTCAAACTATGTTGAAAGCTTGGTTTCAAATCGGGATTACCATAAGTAACATCAAAACCGCTTTGAGAGATAATACCATCATATAACTGAGTTGTGGTAGGCTGCGATGTTCTTCCGCTATAATCTACCCGAAGTGTGTTTCTTCTATCCCATTTATAATTAAACTGGGCATTAGGGGCAAAACTGAGCGAATTACGTGGTTTTATATCTTTCTCCGGCTGACCGGGCTGAAAAATACTGGTCTTAGATCTTGACGGTTCTAACCCAACACCCAATGTATAGTCGAACTTTTCTCTAATCGATTTAAAATTCAGAGAGACATTCTGATTCAAGAAATCATTCTTCACATTGCGTGTATATTCTTCCGCTATCACATTATAATTTCCTTCGGCATCTTTATTGTAAGCCTTGCGATCAGTTTCAGAATGGTTGTTACGCAGATTATAAGTTAATTGCAAAAAATTATTTCTTCCCAAAGGCTCCACATACGAAACAAATGCACGCCAGTTATAACCTTTGTCATCCTGCAATGACTTTTGATCCCTGATCGAATCATTCTTAAGAGGGTCTGCATAGATAGAGTGAGAGTAATCATAACCTTCACTATCCGAATTATTCAGACCTCCCGAAAAACTGAAACTCAATACTCGTCCCTGACTATTCAACTTACGACTGATATCGAGATTTCCGCTCAACGAAAGCCCTTTTCCATCAACCGTATTCCAAGACGATTCCTTGTAGTTTCTCTCAGGACTATCCGCAAATGAAGTTTCACTCTCTGCTGTCTGATCATTTATATTCTTATTATATTGAATATTGGGTCTGAAAACGATCTTTGTCAATGAATCGGGAGTCCATTCGAAGCGAAAATTTGCACCGAAATTATCACTTTTATTATCCCCAAGAGAATTTCCATTTTGTGTTTGGCTCGTTCCTGTAAATCTTCTGCTTGTAATACTAGACACATCATTATCAACAGAGCCATACCGAACATTTCCGCCATATTTTAACTTATCCGAATACTCAGTAGCAAAGTTGAACCCTCCATTCAGTGTTTTTGCGACTCCATTGTTCGCTCCGAATCTCAATCGTCCTCCGCCTCGTCCACTAAATGCACTCGATGCAAAATCTGAGAAACTGGCATTATTTGTATTATTTAATCCTCCTAACAGTGTAAACTGAGTATTATCGCGCATGTAGTTAAATACCCCATTTGCCTCATAACGCTTTTTACTTCCGTAGCCGACATAAGTATCACCCATAAAACCCTGCTTCATACCTTTCTTTATCGTTAGATTGATCACGGTTTCGTCATCGCCATCATCAAAGCCCGTCATCTGAGACATGTCAGATTTACGATCAAGCACCTGAAGCTTATCTATAATATTAGCGGGCAAACTTTTAGATGCAACTTTGGGATCATCGCTGAAAAACTCTTTTCCGTCTACAAGGAATTTTTTAACTTCCCTTCCGTTGATCGTTATTTTTCCATTCTCATCTATTTCAGCGCCGGGCATTCGTTTTATCATATCTTCTACCACATCGCTTTGCTGCGCCTTATACGAGTCGGCATTGTATTCTATGGTATCGCCTTTCACTTGTACCTCTATGGCCTTAGCTTCCACTACAGCCTCCCCAAGCATAATAGCATCTTCTTTCATGTATATATCTCCTAGGGACACAGACTTTTGGGCATTTGCTTTGAAGTACTGATCCGTATATCCGATAAATGATATTTGAGCAATATAGCGTCCTTGTCTGACTCCTACGCTAAATTTTCCTTTCTCGTCCGTCACAGTACCAGTTACATAGGCACTATCTTTAGCATTTAGGATTCTTATACTGGCCATCTCTATCGGCTCTTTCATTTCATTGTCGAATACTGTTCCTGTTATCGCTGTGGTCTGCGATTGTGCACTCAATCCTAAAAAGACACATAGAAATAAAAGTATGGGGATATTCCTTTTCATTTTCCTTTTAATTATTTTTGACTGATTTGTGTGACTGGCAAAACATTAAAAGGTTTAATTATATTTCTATTTTTTATAAATCTTTTTATTTTACTATCTTTTTATATCTTTATAAAAGAAGAAACAGCAAGGATAATCTTTCTGAAAAAGAGTTATCTTTGTATCGAATATAACCTACTTAAAAGAAAAATAAAAAGCTTTACCGCTTCACTATATGGCAAAAAAAACAGTCAGGAAAAAGAAAACTCAAGATAAAAGAACCTCTTTCATCGAATTCATAAAAAAAGAGCGTACAAAATTCTTATTGGGAGTCTGTCTCTCATTTTTTGGGGCATACATACTACTGGGAGAAATATCATTTTTCTTTACAGGTGCTGCCGACCAAAGCAAGGTAACAAATAAATTTTTTCTTGATCTTATTTCTCACAAGCAGGAAATAAGCAACTGGACAGGTGTTGTAGGTGCATTCGTCGCAGAGAAGCTTATAAACAATTGGTTTGGAGTGTTCTCTTTGCTTATCCCTGTATATCTCATCCTGATGGGCTTGAAACTGATGCGTGTCGTCAACATTTCGGCTATCCGTTCATTCCTGCTTATGGCTTATGCCCTTGTGTGGGGTTCTATTACATGTGCTTTTATTTCGAGACTGATAAACGACGGAAGCAACATCCTTTGGGGTGGTCGTCACGGAATGTGGGTAGAAAGAATACTGGAAGCCGCATTGGGTATACCGGGCGTTATTATGGTTGTTATTCTTCTACTCATTATATTCCTTATCATTACAAAGAAAGCTTCTATGGAATTCTTCCGTGGACTATTTAAGAACCCACTAAAAAACTCTAATCAAGAGGAAGAAGATATAATTGAAGAGGAAGAAGAGGTATATGAAGAAGAGCTTCCGGCTGAAGAAAAGAAAAGCTGGTTTAGCTTTCTAAGGAGAAAGAAAAAAGAGGATGATCAATCGCCCGAAGCAGAAGAATTGGGAGATGACTTCATATTGCCTACAGCTACCGCAAAGGATAAGAAAACAAAGGACAAGCCGGCAACTTCGATGAAGATCGACAACGACTTCGAGATTGTCATTCCTGAGGATGAAGAATTTACTCCTACACAAAATACATTTACTCCTCCGGTAAATCCTCAGCCGCTTACAAATACGGAAAATGTTCCGGATTTCTTGCCCGAAGGCGAAGAGATGGAAGAATACGATCCGACCAAAGATCTATCCAGCTTCCATTTTCCATCCACAGAATTGCTGAAAATATATGACATGACAGGCAAAGGAGTGGACATGGAAGAACAGAATGCCAACAAGAGTAAAATCATCACCACTCTACAAAATTATGGCATAGAGATCACATCCATCAAAGCAACAGTAGGGCCTACAATCACCTTATACGAAATAGTACCAAAAGCAGGTGTACGCATCTCTAAGATCCGAAACCTTGAAGATGACATAGCCCTTAGCCTCTCGGCTCTGGGTATACGTATTATAGCTCCTATGCCGGGTAAAGGAACGATAGGAATTGAGGTTCCGAACAAAGACCCTCAGATAGTATCGATGCAGTCTGTAATTGCCTCTCGCAAATTTCAAGAATGTGCTTTCGATCTCCCCGTTGCTTTAGGGAAGACAATCACGAATGAGATTTTCATGTTCGACCTATGCAAGATGCCTCACTTACTGGTAGCAGGAGCAACAGGACAAGGAAAATCGGTGGGATTGAATGCGATAATAACTTCGTTACTATACAAGAAGCATCCGGCCGAGATGAAGATGGTGCTGGTTGACCCAAAGATGGTGGAGTTCAATATTTATTCAAGAATAGAAAAACACTATCTGGCAAAACTCCCTGACGCAGAAAAAGCGATTATCACCGATGTCACCAAAGTAACCCAGACGTTAAACTCTCTGACGAAAGAGATGGATGATCGTTATGAGCTGCTTATGAATGCCGGAGTGCGTAATATAAAAGAATACAATGAAAAGTTCCGCAAACGCCGACTAAACCCATTGAAAGGACACCGCTTTCTGCCTTACCTGGTTATTATCATCGACGAGTTTGGCGACCTGATAATGACTGCCGGAAAAGAGATAGAAATGCCTATCGCCCGTATTGCCCAAAAGGCTCGTGCCGTAGGTATGCACATGGTGATAGCAACACAACGTCCGACAACAAATATCATTACAGGAACGATAAAAGCGAACTTCCCTGCCCGTATGGCTTTCCGTGTCACTTCGCAGATCGACTCCCGCACTATCCTTGATATGTCGGGTGCCAATCAATTGATCGGACGTGGAGATATGCTCTTCTCACAGGGCAGCGACCTTGTACGTATCCAATGCGCCTTTGTCGATACCCCTGAAGTGGAAGGTATAGCACAATATATCGGAAACCAACAAGGCTATTCGAGCGCATTCGAACTCCCTGAATATATAAGCGAGATGGGCGAAGACAAAGGTGGAAGTATCGACCTCAACGATCGAGACCCTCTATTTGAAGAAGCTGCACGTCTTCTCGTAGTTCACCAGCAAGGATCTACATCGCTAATACAGCGTAAATTCTCTATCGGGTACAACCGTGCAGGTCGCCTGATGGATCAACTGGAAGCAGCAGGGATAGTAGGGCCAACACAAGGTAGCAAGGCTCGTGATGTTCTTATTCCCGACGAATACATCTTAGAGC
>ENA-OWNX01000597-OWNX01000597.1-gut-metagenome-genome-assembly--contig:-NODE-597-length-11799-cov-3.300375_pt1 | contig 11799 bp, 9 predicted proteins | sample MGYA00248250_ERZ651778 | MGnify/ENA primary metagenome ERZ651778 (study PRJEB26908, sample SAMEA4031702) | gut metagenome | biome: gut; feature: normal infant; material: stool | place: China | collected 2015 ...
GTGGTGACCCGTCCGGGAATCGAACCCGGGATACCGCCGTGAAAGGGCGGTGTCTTAACCGCTTGACCAACGGGCCAAAATGGTGACTCACCCGCGACTCGAACGCGGGACACCCTGATTAAAAGTCAGGTGCTCTGCCAACTGAGCTAGTGAGTCATGTTGGCAGGGGTGGCTGGGATCGAACCAGCGCATAACGGAGTCAAAGTCCGTTGCCTTACCACTTGGCGACACCCCTACAGTGATTATGATGTGTAGGTTATGGGGTGAGTAGTGGGGATCGAACCCACGCGTAACGGAGCCACAATCCGCCGTGTTAACCGCTTCACCATACCCACCACCTTGTAGGTATCGAAGACGTTGTCTTCGTAACAAAGAGAATTATATCTGTTCTAGAGATTTGTGTCAACACCTTTTTCTCAATTTCATTTAACTTTTACAATTAAAATCAAGAAATGTATTATCTCTAATATAAACTCTTTAGCCTTATATACATAAGGAAGCACTTCGGAAGCAAAGGCCTCACGAATGGTGCTTCCCTATTATACATATAAATTACTTAGTTGGCAAATAGTTTTTTACAAAATTTGGCAAAGCAAAAGCAGCCTTTTGAATTTCAGCATTATAGTACTTAGTTTCAAAGTTTTGTTCACGGTTTGGAGTCCATGTTAATGGATCATATGTTTTGGAACCCAACGTGAAGCAATGCATGCCTGCTGGGTAAATTGGAATAAATGCAGTATATAAACGTGCAATTGGGAAGTGATTATTTACATACCCAAATACTTTCTCTACAAGCGGTTGATGCAACATAGGAGATTCTGTTTGTTGCACAAACAAGCCGTCTTTTTTTAGAGCTTTCAAGGTATTCTTATAGAACTCTTCAGTGAATAGACCTTCACCTGGACCAATTGGATCAGAGCAGTCTACTATAATTACATCATAATAATCTTCTGCTTCCGCCATGAAACCTATTCCATCGCCAATTTTTACAGTTAATTTTGGATTGTTTTCAATCATAGCTTTAGCAATAGTTGGTAAATATTGTTTAGCAAGCTCCACAACTTTACCATCGATTTCAACCATTGTTACTTCTTTTACACAATCATGGCGTACACATTCTCTGGCTACGCCACCATCACCGCCACCGATGATCAATACACGTTCAGGATTTGGATGTAAGAATAATGGAACATGACTCATCATTTCATGGTAGATGAACTCTTCACGTTCAGATGTTTGGAATACACCATCTAATGCGAGCATTGTACCATACTCTTTAGATTTAAATACTTCAATTTTTTGGAACTCAGATTCACCTGAATATAATACTTCTTCTGCTTCAGCGCTAAGACGTAAATGAGGAGTTTGTTCCTCTGTAATCCATTGACTCATGTAGTACCTCCTACTTTTATACTACAATACGCACCGCAGGTTATTGCGATGCGTATGTATGTTACTTTAATTGCTCTATTACTTAACCTTTACGGCTAATATAACAGAAACCGCCACCTAAAATGGTATCTTTCATCCAATTCGCTAACGAAAAATCTCGGATCTCACCTTCATCAAAGATGCCACAGCGAATATCATCGCCATCCCTAAAAATCTTGTGAATTGGAACCCAATGCCATGTATAAAGAGCCTTTTCCTTGCCCTTATGACGATTCAAAAACGCCACAGGCACATCTTGTGCCAATGCATCATGAATAAACTGAGCTGCCGCCTCTACCTCTACACGAGAAGCACAGAAAGGAGACACATTTAACATATGTACATCATATGACAAGCCTTCGTCTTCTAATAAACGAACCAGGCCTCGTTCCATCCATTGCGTTTTATAAACACCACCACCAAAGCGTGGCTTTACATATTTCCAAACTAAGTTCATCCGTTCTAAAGCAAGCGTTTGATCGGATGTGGTTTCTAAATCTAATAAGCCATCCCTAAATAGCGAATAACTCAAAACTTGTGATGCCGATGTAGGCCCACAACCAGACAGGCGTTGCCACTCATCTGTGAACCACTCTTGGTCATACCCATATGATGTCTTTCCGTCTACATCAATATATAGCCATTCCGGATGTTTAATAGATACATCATTCATGAGATTAACCTTCGATTACTTCAACAGTTTCCATGATAGCACCTTGATGGATACCATCAACTACGTCCATACCTTCAATTACTTTACCAAATACTGTATGTACACCATCCAAATGAGGTTGTGGTTCGTATACGATAAAGAATTGGCTACCACCAGTATTAGGACCACGGTGAGCCATAGACAATGCACCACGTTCGTGTTTGTGTGGGTTACCAATTAATTCGTCTTTAATTGTATAGCCAGGACCACCTGTACCATTGCCATTAGGGCAACCACCTTGAGCTACGAAGCCAGGGATTACACGGTGGAAACGAAGGCCATTATAGAAACCTGTATTGATCAAATCAATGAAGTTTTGTACTGTGCCAGGAGCTTCTTTATCAAATAATTCAATTACAATATCGCCGCCGTCAGCCATATGGATTTTTGCTTTTTTCATTGTTCAGGTACCTCCAAAATTGTACGCAACACATGTGCTGCTAATATAAAACCTGCCACTGGTGGCACAAAACTACATGTACCAGGGCTTGTTGCTTCCCCACGGAACTGTGGCTTTGTTGGTTTTTCTGTAGAAAATAAAACTAATTGTTTTTTTATGCCCCGTTTTTTTAACTCCCGGCGCATAACGCGCGCAAGAGGACATGTATGAGACTTATTGATATCAGCAATCATAAGTTTTTCTGGATAAAAGCGATTACCGCCGCCCATACAAGAAATAACAGGGATACTTTCACGTTGACAAACCTCAATAATATTCAGTTTTGCCGTTACCATATCGATAGCATCGATAACATAATCAACGTGCAAGCTTTGAATGAATCCAGGGTAACTTTCCTCAGTATACATAATATCATGAGTTTCTATCACCACATCCGGATTAATAGAAAGAGCTCGCTCCTTTGCTACATCTACCTTACGCTCACCAATCGTGTCGTGAGTTGTAATCATTTGGCGATTCAAATTACTAGGTGCTATAGAGTCTCCGTCGATAAGAACGATTCGCCCAACCCCTGCACGTACCAGAGCCTCAAGAGCTCCACCGCCTACACCACCGACACCAAAGAGGGCTACAGAGGTATTCTTTAAGGTTTGGATTTTATCTGGTCCAACTAACCATTCTAAACGAGTTAACATATATTCCATTAATATTTACCCGCCGGAATGATTTCTGTCCAATAACCGTCTGGATCGGCAATGAAGTAAATCCCCATATCAGCATTTTCGTAGGCTACAACATCCATCTCTTTGTGTTTTTTAAGAGCTGCTTCATAGTCATCTACATAAAATGCCAAGTGGAATTCATTATCTCCTAAATTATAAGGGCGATCCCAGTCACGCAACCAAGTAAGTTCTAATTCATGCGCTGTATATGGACTTTTTAAATATACAAGGATGAAAGCACCACTTGGATCTTCCAAGCGGCGAGATTCCTCAAGTAATAAAGCCTCTTTATAGAAAGCTAAACTTTTATCAAGATCCTTAACATTTATATTATTGTGCGCAAATGAAAATTTCATAGGACCTCCTTAATTAATTCCAGTATATTTTTGTAGGAATTCTCCTCTTTTAATAGTATCACATTTTATAATTCTATAGCTAGTTAATCACAAATTTTGCTGTACTACCATCATCACCACGTGTGACCTCTAAGTGGGCAGGTATACGGGTCTTTAATTCAGGTACATGAGAAATCATACCGATAAGGCGTCCAGAAGATTGTAATTGTACCAATGTTTCCATGGCAAGTTCTAATGTATCTGGATCTAAAGTACCAAAGCCTTCGTCAATGAACATCGTATCCATATGAATACCACCTGCATAACTTTGAATGACATCAGCTAGGCCCAAGGCAAGGGCCATAGAGGCCAAGAAGGTTTCCCCTCCGGACAATGTGTTCGCTGGTCTTGATTGACCTGTGAAAGCATCCATAACGGCCAAATCAAGGCCTTGTTTGCCTCGACCACCACCGGTATAGTCAGACCGCTCCAAGGAATATCGACTACGACTCATCTTTTGAAGACGTAAATTGGCGGCATACACAACTTCATCTAAAATAGCACCTAGCACATATCGTTCAAAGGTTACATTTTTAAACCCTTGTTCTCCACCATTAGCGAGGTCATTTAGACGACTCAAGAACTCTACTTCATTACGAGCTTCGCCCATAGCCTTTTCGAGTTCTTCTAATGATGCTAATGTGGTTTCAATATGTTTTGTTTCTTTATCCCAAGCCGCAAGAGAACCTACCAAATTATCACGTTTCTCTACGGCCGTATCATATACTTCGTCAGAAACCGTATCACTTGGTTCTATTACAGACTGGGCTTGTTTCAAAGCCGCATCATATACAGCTTGAGCTGTACTAAAAGCCTCATCCAATGCATGTAGCTCAGTTCTAAACGCATCTAAGTCCTTATAATCACCTAGCACATTTATAAAGTCATCTTCAGATACAGAAATTGATTGTAATGATTTTACATATTCTTGATAAAGTCCATCAAGATTTTTTGTTTCTTCCTGCACTTGTGCAAATAAGATTTCTAGACGACCCCGTTTAGCATTGAGCTGTTCTTTAGCCGCATCTAGATTTGATTTACAAACCTTCACCTGCTCATCGTATTCTTTAATTTCAGTCTCTAATGATTCAATCTGTTTATGCCATGCATCAAGATCTGTAGTCGGCAAGGTCTTAGATACCCCATCTATCTTAGCCTGTAGAGAGCTAATCTGTACCTCCAAGTCATGTAAGTTTTTAAGCAATTCATTATGACCGATCTCCAACTTTGATAATATACCTTTAGCCTCAACCAAGTCATGCTCATTTTTAGTTATAATTTCGGTCAACTGTTCAGTGTCTCTACGTAAAGCTGTAAGCTGCTCCATTTGAGACGCCAAGCCTTGTTGAATTGAATCAAATGCATCTTCTGAAAAATTATCAATGGATGATTTGAGTTTAGAAACTTGGTCTTTAACTTGCTCATCTAACTCATGTAGACGAACAGATAACGTTTCTTTCTGACCAATTTCGCTAGCCCGCTTCTGTAATGCCCCATCACGCACTGCGCGTGCCTCTTCTACTTCCTCTTTTGTAGGGTATAACTCTGGCTTGGATGCTAACTGTGGATGCTCTGTAGAGCCACATACAGGACATGGCTCATTATCTACTACTAAATGGACGAGTTCAAAAGCTCGTCCCTCTGCCATCAGATGTTCTAAACGTTCAAGCCGTACCGTTGAGTTCTTTACAGATTCATCAAGCGTAGCTAATGCCTTATCTTTAGCATCAATATCATTTTGAACCTTCTGTTTCTGAGCAACCAATTCAGAATATCGTTGCAAATGACTTAACTGTTCTTGGATACGGGAAATAGAGTCTAATGCTTTGCTATTACCTTGTAACTGCTGCCTGTCCGCAACTAACTTAGCCTCTAAATCAGCTACTAACTTGTGCTGAGCCTGCAACTTAGCTTCACTTTTCTCACGGTCTTGTGTTTCTAATTGGCTATTTAATGTGCTCAATTCCTTATTTAGCACTACTAACTCATTAAACTGTTCGGCCTGCTGTTGTAATTGAGCCAACGCAGTCCTCTTAGCTTGTATAGTTTCAGCTTGAGATTCTAACATTTCATAAGCCGCTGTACATTTAGACTCATGTTGAGCTGAGACCTCTACACTCTTTTCTGCATCCGAAAGTGCCGTTTCCAAGGTTTTTAATATATCCTGTTTATCACCAAGTTGTTTATACAATTCATAGCTTGGTGTTAACCCGGTGAGAAACTGAACCTTTTCATTTAAACTAGACCGCTCCTGTTCTCTTTCTTTTACCAAGTCTAATTTGTTCGTAGCCTCAATAAGAGATTGTTGTACCTGATTATATAAGGCCCACTCATTGCGCAATATATTGAACTGGTCCACTACATCTACAGCTTTATCACGTTCAACAACAAGCGTATCACGATGAGGTTCTCTATCTTTCAAAAGTTCCCGTACATGCTCAATAGTTAGTACAGGGATTTCTTCATCATGCGGAATGGATTGCAGTAATGCAGATTGTTTTGTTATATTTTCTTCAATACCGGATTTTGCCTCATCATAAGCAGATTTTAGGGCATCCTGTAATCTTCGATATAACTCAGTTCTAAAGAGTGTATGTAATAACTCCTCCCGTTCACTAGTAGAGGCTACTAATAATTTTCTAAACTCCCCTTGCGGCAAAAGTACTACTTGTAAGAATTGATCTTTACGAAAACCTATGATTCGTTGAATCGTATCCCGAATAGCAGCGGCAGAGGTAGCCATAACTTTCCACTCGCCATCTTTCATTTCATATACAGTAGCACTAGCATTCTGCTCACGCATACCTGTACCACGTTTTTTAGCTACCAATTGTTTTGGCAATCTTTCAACACGATACTGAGCCTCACCAATAGCAAAGGAAAAATCAACACGGGTCATACGTTCAGGTTCTGCAAAATCACTGCGGATAGCATCAGTTTTTCGCACTTCCCCACTAGGTTCGCCATATAAGGCATACACCATCGCATCTAGTATGGATGTTTTCCCCGCTCCTGTAGGACCAGAGATGAGGAACATAGAATGGTTTTGGAGCTCATTAAAGTCCAAGGTAACCGAATCGCGGTACGGACCAAAGGCTTCTATAGTTAAAGATATAGGCTTCATTTAGTCCTCCTTTAGAATTCGATCCCATACAGAGTTGATGTATTGTTGCTCACGCTCTGTTAATGGTTCTTTCCACACGGTTTCAGCAAATTGATTAAATAATTCGCGCTCGTTTAACTCTTTAAAAACGGCTTCATCCATATCTGCCATAGGCGTTGCTACTCGACCAACTAAATCAATGGTCATACAGCGATGGTACACTTGGCGCAACTTAGCCATCCCATCCATAATAGGCATCGTATCAAGCAGTCGGGCCTGTACATAATCATCTTTATGCTTAGCCTGTAATTCCTTATTATTTAGCAAATCTTCAAAATAACCTTCTAAAATCACTACGTCACGCTTCGCTTCTACAGGCATGGTGCTAATATCTACTTGCCCCTTTGTATTCATATCAACGATGGTAAAAGATTTCTTCTGCGTATGCTCATCAAAGGAATACTTTAATGGCGATCCGCTATAACGAATATAGTCTGCCCCCATTCGTTGAGGCCCATGCAAATGGCCAAGAGCTGTATATTGAAAGTCTTTAAAGACTTGTGGACTTACTTGTTCACTACCACCGATAGACAAGGTCCGCTCAGAGCCACCTACATCACCGCCCATTACAAAGGCATGACTAATAGCAATGCTACGCATCCCCTTTGGCACTTGATTACGTAAATGGTTGCTCCAAGCCTGATACATTTGATCATAATTATGTAGATTGAGACCACTTTCATTATGAGCGACTAAATCTTGTGTTACACCCTTAGATGTTTCTATAGCAGCAGTTTTTTCGTCTACCATATCAACACCAGCAAATAAAGAGTCCTCCACAACATCTACAGATGCTTTTTTAGATTTAGACCGCTTAGATTTTGCTTTAATCTTAGATTCAGTTTCTCCCACATTCTTTAAATATTGAGTCGTTTCCAAAGAAGGGGTAGCAAAACCTAATCCTAATGCATCCCCTATGCGACGAGGCTCGCTAAATGGCATAGGGCAAATGGCCACTTTACCATCAGCACCTTCAAATTCAAAGGGTTGTAATGCATGATGAGGGGATCCCCAAATATGGATGCCAGAACGACTTAACATAGAACGGCCCACCTCAAGTCGTTCAGCGCCGTCATGATTACCACTTACCACGAAGAGTGGCACCTTATAATCCATAGCGAGACGAGTAATGATGGAATCCCATAACTCAATAGCTTCAATAGGAGGTACCGCTCTATCAAATACATCCCCGGCTAACAATATGCCGTCGATTTTTTCATCTTTCAAAATAGAAAAGAACTGATTCTCCAACACATGAGCTTGGTCATCTGTTAAATACTGACCATAAAAAATACGTCCTAAATGCCAATCAGCAGTATGTAAAAAACGCATTTTATCCCCCCTTTCCAGTTCTCCCTATACCTTATCTAAATGTAGTTATATAAATAATTATATAACTAAGACTGCGTTTTAGCTTAATTATTGATTCTCTACAATAGAGCGCAACATAGCAATTTCTTTTGAATAACCATCTAATTCGTTTGGCGTTTCTAAATAGAACGGCAAGTTCGTCAATTTAGGATGTGTTACAATACGAGCAATGGCGTCGATACCAATGTGACCTTCACCAATTTTTTCGTGCCGATCTTTATGAGCGCCCATAGGGTTTTTAGAGTCATTCAAGTGAATGGCTTTTAAACGATCTAAGCCTACAATACGGTCAAACTCATCAATAACACCATCAAGATTATTGACGATATCATAACCACCTTCATGAATGTGACAAGTATCTACACAAACGCCCATGTACTCTTTTAATTTGACGCCGTCGATGATACGAGCAATTTCTTCAAAGCGGGAACCAATTTCTGTGCCCTTACCTGCCATGACTTCTAAGAGAACTGTTGTTTTCATGCCAGGGAATAAGATTTCATTTAAGCATTCCACGATATATTCGATGCCTTGATCTACACCTTGCTTTACATGGCTACCAGGGTGAAAGTTATACATTTGGCCTGGTAAATATTCCATACGCTCTAGATCTTCTGTCATGGCTTGTTTTGCAAAAGCGCGCAAATCTTCTTTTGCTGCACATGGATTATACGTGTAAGGTGCATGAGCTAATAAGGTGCCAAAGTTATGTTCTTTCATATACGCACTCAAGCTATTCATATCCTCTACATCGAGGGCACGCATACTACCCCCACGAGGATTGCGCGTGAAGTATTGGAATGTATTACCCCCAATTTTTGTAGCTTCCTTCCCCATGTTTAAATAACCTTTGCTAATTGATAAGTGACTGCCGATGACAAACATAATACTCCTTTATATTTATATAATTCTAAAATTCTAAAATACTCAATTCTAATATCTATTCTATTACGCTTACATCTATTCCAAAAGCCTAATGAATAGAAGACATATATAACTAATATAACCCCTACCGTGAAGGAGCCCTTCGCGACAGGGGTTATGTATTAATGACTTTCTTTTTTAGCACACTCAGGGCATACACCTTCAAAGGTAATATGTTGACCTGTGATTTGATATTCGCTACCTTGATCAGCAATTGTTTTGATAGCTTGTAAATCAATGCCCATCATATCCTCTACCTTGTTGCAACGTATGCAACGGATATGGGAATGAGCTTGTGTGTCCCAATCGTAATGAGCGCGCTCATCACCAACTTCTAAAATTTTTACAAGACCGATTTTTTCAAAAATCTCCATTGTCTTGTACACAGTTGCCAAGCTCATGCTTGGATGTTCAGGGCGCAACGTATGATACAACATTTCTGCTGTTGGATGATCATGATGACCACGCAAGGCATCATAAATCGCAATACGTTGTGGGGTTACTTTGAACCCTTGGCTACGCAGAATTTGTGCGATATCCATAATACTCTACTCTACCTTTCTCCACTTGGAAATCTATAAGGCATCGACCATTATCGGCCATTCACAAGAAATAATTATTATCTATTATATCAGAATTCTCAACACTTATCAAGATAGATAGTATTAACTATTAAGTAATAAAAAATGTGGATTGCCCGAAAGCAATCCACATTCTATTAGTCTTTAAAATAAGGTTTGAAACCTTCACCTTGATGACGAGGTTTTCTGTCACCACGTGGACGATCAGATCTACGATCATCTCTGCGGCGGTCATCACGACGTTCACCTCTACGGTCATCGCGGCTGCGACGAGGACGATCATCACGACGACGATCTCCGTCACGACGGCGATCACCATCTCTACGACGGTCACCACGGCGGCGGTCACTACGGCCACCTTCACGACGACGGCGTACGCGCAATGGTTTTTCTTCTGTAATATTTACAGGAGTTGTATCTGGTTCTTTTGTTAACAATTTAAGAGCTGCTGCCAAAAGTGTTACGGAATCTGTATCATTCAACAATTCCTCTGCACTAGATTTGAATGGCGCTAATGCTTCTAAATTATCTGTCATTTCAACGAGGCTTTCAATTGCCAAACGTTGTTGCCCTTCAAGAACTTCACCCAAGGAAGGTGCGCGGCGGCGTGCGATTTTACGTTTTGTTAAACGCTCGATAGCATGTAAATGCTCCATTTCACGAGGGATAACGAACGTGAAAGCTTGACCAGCTTTACCGGCACGGCCTGTACGACCTACGCGGTGTGTGTAGCTTTCAGGATCTTGAGGCATATCATAGTTATATACGTGAGATACGCCAGAAATATCAAGACCACGAGCTGCCACATCAGTAGCCACGAGAATATCGATGGTACCTTCGCGGAATTGACGAATTACGCTATCCCGTTTTTGTTGAGACAAATCGCCATGAATGCCTTCCGCCATGTAACCACGTTTTTTAAGACCTTCAGTTACTTCATCAACACGACGTTTTGTACGTGTGAAGATAATCGCAAGTTCAGGTGTTTGGATATCGAACAAACGGCAAAGAACATCGAATTTTTGACGATCTTGCACTTCGATATAATATTGTTCAATTAAGTCCATCGTAACTTGAGTCGGTTTCATACGAATCAATGTTGGCTCTGTCAAATATGTTTCAGCTAATTGTTGGATAGCTTTAGGCATAGTTGCAGAGAACAACAATGTTTGATGGTCTTCTGGGATAGCACCCAAGATTTTATTGATATCATCAACAAAGCCCATGTTTAACATTTCGTCGGCTTCGTCCAATACTACAACTTTCACATGGTCAAAGTGGATAGAACCACGATCCATATGGTCCATCAATCGGCCTGGAGTGGCAACGATGATTTGTGGGTTCTTTTTCAAGGCACGGAACTGACGATTAATATCTTGACCACCGTAAATAGGTAGCGCTGTGATATTTGTGTATTGAGCCATTTTGTTAAGCTCTTCAGCTACTTGGATAGCTAATTCTCGTGTAGGGGATAAAATAACTACTTGAACGTGACGCTCATTCCCGTCTACGCGTTCCAATACAGGCAAGCCAAATGCTGCTGTCTTACCAGTACCTGTTTGAGCTTGACCAATCATGTCTTTACCGCCCATGGCTACTGGGATAGCTTCCTGTTGAATTGGCGTAGGCTCTTCAAAGCCCATATCGTTTAACGCTCTTAGAACAGGTTCGCTAATCATTAATTGTTCAAATTTTTCTAACATCTAAATGTGTTTCCTCCTATCGCGCACGAATTATGCGCGTTAAAATAGTATATCATATTTCAAAGGTGAACGCTATTGAAAGAATTAATATTTTAGATATATAATTGCTATCTAAAATATTACATTCCTAAATGCATATGCAAGCACAATTATATAAAATAACACAGAAAATATAGCAATAAGACTCCGTTTAAAATATATACTCTCTCTCTTTTGACAAAATCCTGTAATCATTGTGAAAAGGGAAAAAATCAACCAAATACTACCATAATTCACTATAATTTTATAATCTTTATCTATTAAAAATTTAAGATTTAAGACCACTAAACTTATAATAGAAATTATAGATAAATACTTTGTTAGACTACCAAAAATTCTATGTTTTTTTATATATTCA
>ENA-OWNX01000598-OWNX01000598.1-gut-metagenome-genome-assembly--contig:-NODE-598-length-11786-cov-3.976172_pt1 | contig 11786 bp, 16 predicted proteins | sample MGYA00248250_ERZ651778 | MGnify/ENA primary metagenome ERZ651778 (study PRJEB26908, sample SAMEA4031702) | gut metagenome | biome: gut; feature: normal infant; material: stool | place: China | collected 2015...
CTTTTTTGTTTAAGATTTTTTATATTTGACAGCTCTTTTATAAAATGATATAATTATTTATATGGCTTAAAGGTGAAACCGAGCAAAAATTCTTGACTTTTTGATTTAAAAATGATATAATTAATTATAAAATAAAATAATGAAACAAAAAGGAGTTTTTGTTATGAAAAGAAAAAATCAAGATGTTCAATTTTTAATGTCTAAACTAAATATTACTGAAGAACAAGCTTTAGAATTGATTGCTTTTGATTCTGATATGCCAAAAGAACCTGTTGAAGGTGAAGTAATTGTTAAAAAAGTTGCTAAAACTAAAAAAGGTGGCATTCAAGTAGAAGAATTAGAAGCTATGAAAGAATTATTAAAAGCTGGTTATTCTGATGGAACTCCTTTCAAAAATAAAGATATTTCAACGGTTATGCAAAATGAATTAGGGTTGTCAAATCGTGCAACTCCTTCTCGTTTGAAACGTTTAGCTGAGGAAGGTTTCTTAGAAGACTTAGGTGGAAGTCCTAAATCATACAAAGTTGTATAATGGTTTTTTTGAAGAAACTCTTCTTCGAGATTTTTCATTTTATTTACCATAAATGAGAACTGGAAGGATTGAAGTTAGTATGGAAGAAATTATTGTTATCAAGAAAGATGGTACAGAAGAAAAATTTAACAAGGCAAAAATAGAAGAGGCTATTTTAGCGGCAGCCAAACAAGTTGTAGAAATTAATGAAAAAGATAGAAAAGCTGCTGCAGATATTGCTCATTATATTGAGTTCCATTTAGCTTTTGATCGTAAGATTAAAACAAGTGATTTGCATGAGATTGTTCAACATGAATTAATGAAGAAATGGCCTGTTGTATATGAAGCTTATGCAGTCTATCGAAATTACAAGAAGAATTTAGCAAAATCTTATAAAGAGATCCACTCAGAGGCAGAAGGGGTGCTTTATGCAGGGGATAATGAGAATGCCAATAAAGATAGTCGTTTAAATAGCACTAAACAGGCTCTTATTGGTGGACTTACCATGAAAGAATTTGTTAAACAATATGAATTGAGTCCAAAATGGGTTGAGGCTCATGAAGAAGGTTTCATTCATATCCATGATATGGCTGAACGTTATTTGCGTGAACAAAATTGTTGCTTATTTAATATGGGGAATCTATTAGATGGTGGCTTCAGTTTGAACGGCGCTGAATATATTGAGCCTAAGAGTATCCAAGCAGCTTTAGCAGTTGTTGGTGATGTTACTCTAAGTGCTAGTGCACAGCAATACGGGGGATTTACAATTCCAGAAATTGATACTGTATTAGCAAAATATGCTGAATTAAGCTATAAAACTAATTTAAAATTTTGTGAGGAAAATGTGCAAGATATTCTCTTTGATACTTCTGATGTTATGGATGAATTAATGAGAGAGATGGCTTACAAAATGACTATAAGAGAAATTGAACAAGGTATTCAAGGTTTTGAAACAAAACTTAATACAGTTTCAAATTCATTAGGACAAATTCCATTTGTAACAGTCACGTTTGGCTTAGATACAAGCATATGGGGTCGTGAAATTGCTAAAAACTTAATTAAAGTTAGAGAAAAAGGAATGGGCCAAAAGAAAACTACTGCTGTATTTCCTAAGTTAGTGTTCTTACATCGTGTAGAAGTGAATGGAAATCCTGGCTCGCCAAACTTTGATATTAAACAAGAAGCAATTCAGTGTTCTCGTACTCGTCTATATCCAGACTATTTAAGTTTAGATTCAGGTCATTTAGCAGAAGTATACGATCGCACAGGTGGCAAAGTAGTTAGTCCTATGGGTTGAGTGTCAGCCCATGTAAAACATTGTGAACCCTTATTCAGGGGTGTTTGATTAAAAATCAAGCTAACGGGGGAACCTAAGTCAAAAGATATGGCAATCCCGTGCCAAGCTAAGAATATTTAAACGTCTAAAAAAGAGGTGTTTAAATTAGAATATTTAGTTTATAAAATTACTTGTCTAACGAATAATAAGATTTACGTTGGACAAACAACCGAAAAAATAGAAAAAAGATGGAATAGACATATTGGTTATCAATTAAAGACAGATGATCATTTGCACAGAGCAATGAGAAAATATGGTGTTGAAAATTTTTCTATTGAAGTAATAGATAAAGCAAGAGACCAAGAGGAATTAAATAAATTAGAATTGTATTATATATTGAATTTAAATGCTGATTATAATATAAATAAAACAGGTTTGAAATGTGGTGGAGATACACTAAGCAAACATCCAAACCTTAAAGAAATATCTAATAAAATATCTATTTCTAAAATTGGTTCTAAAAACCCAAATTCTTCTAAAGTATCTGCTTTAAATATAAAAACTAATGAATGTCTTCATTTCGATTCTATTGTTGAATGTATAAAAGAAATGTCTATACCAAGACATGACATTGTTTCAAAAAGATGTTCAGGGAAAATTAAAAGTCCTTATCAAAATACTTGGTTGTTTAAATATTCTTAGAAGGTGTATCGACTATCCGTGATGAATGTAGCGGAGTAGAGCAAGAGATGAATACTTGCCCCAAGCGCAATGCAACCCAATAAAAATGGGTTGAAGATATAGTCAGTTCTTATGGAAACATAAGGTTTTATAGGGAAATAAATAACCTATAATTAAAAATGTGCAGAGCTTACCTATCTCCTTTTGAACATAATGGAGAAGAAATTTATACTGGTCGTTCCAATATTGGAGCTGTATCATTAAACTTGCCAAAAATTGCTTTAGAAGCGAATGGAGATTGGCACAAATTCTTTGATTTAATTGAAAAATATTCAGAAATGGTATTTGAAATTCATGAAGATTACTACAAGAAAATCTCTAAAATGAAAGGCTCGACAAATCCTTTGTATTTCTGCGAAGGTGGAGCTTGGACTTCTGTTGGTTATGATGAAACAGTTGGGAAAATCTATGAAGCATCTACTGCATCGTTAGGTTATATTGGTGTTAATGAAATGTTGAATGCCATGAATACCGAAGAAAAAGATCGTCAAAAAAGAGCGATCCAGATTGTTCGTTATTTGAAAAAATTAACAGAAAATGCTACAATGAAATATAATCATTTATATGCTTTATATTCAACGCCAGCAGAAAGTTTATGTTATCGATTCCAAAAGATTAACCAAAAACAATATGGAATCATCAAAGGCGTAACCGATAGAGAGTATATGACTAATAGTTTCCACGTACCTGTATGGGAAGATGTAACGGCATTTGAAAAATTAGCTTTTGAATCTCCTTTCCATCAAATAGCTACTGGTGGCAAAATTAGTTATAATGAATTTGTTTATGGTGTAGACCAAAGCGTTCTTATGCAAGCTATTGATGCTGCAATGCAACTTGGTTTATATTATGGAGTAAATGTTGTATCAACAACCTGTGAGAACTGTGGACATAGCGGAGATTTCCGAGAGTCTTGTCCTAAGTGTGAAAGCACTAATCTAACAGAAGTAACTCGTTGTTGCGGATATTTAAGCTTTGGTCAAGTAAAAGGTGAATCACGCTACAATCCAGGAAAACAAAAAGAAATTAAGGATAGAGTAAAACACTCTGTAAGGTGAGGTATATGCAAGAAGAAATACAAATGATTAAAGAAGCGCTTGAAATGTGTGAGTTTGAATTAAAAGCTGCAAAATTACGTCACTATATATGCTGGTTATGTTCTTTGTTGCTTATAACATTAACAGCATTTATCATATTGACATCTAGCCCTTTAGCTTTTTTCTCAATAATTGGTGCCTTTATTTATGCGGGAATGGCTTATTGGAATATTAAATATCACAATAATTTAGTATTGGATATCGAAGATTTAGAATACGCATTAGAAGAATTAACTAAAGAATAAAGGAGTTTTTAGAATGGTAGGACTTGGAATATTTTCAATTTTAATTTTGATTGTAGGAAGCATTATTTTAGGTGTGCTAAATGCACTGTTTGCCTATGACAATGCAGTAATAGTTATCTCATTACTTGTATGTTGTCTTATGGCGTATCTAGCGATTGTTATGACAGGTCCTTTAGCTCCTTTCTTTATCATTTTTATAATCTTTATCTACCTTGCAGTGACCAAATAGGTTGCTGCAAGTTTTTTAGGAGGAAAAGTATGGCTTATTTACATCAGATTAAAAAATATGACATGGAAAATTCATATAAAGGAGCAAGTGTATCGTTATGGTTCAACGCTTGTCCACACCACTGCCCAGGATGTTGGAATGAAGAAACATGGGAGCGAAATGAAACCTTATATCAGGATAATGATCAAGTAATCCAAGAGGTAAAAAATGGTTTGGGCGAAGGTGTATTCAAATTAAATACTCTTGCTCTCTTGGGCGGAGATCCATTAAGTCCAAAAAATATACAAGATACAATTTACATAGTCAAAGCCTTGAAGGAATGGCGTCCTGATTTGAATGTAATATGCTGGACAGGTTTTACTTGGGAGCAAATTACAAGAAGTAAATTACTTAAACCAATATTAGAATATTTAGATGTTTTAGTAGATGGTAGATTTATGATAGATAGAAAAATAGATGGAAAGAAGTATGGATCAGATAATCAACGAGCTATTGATGTTCAGAATACCCTCTCAGAAGGAAAAATAAAAATAATGGAGGACTTCTAATGACAATATATGATACAATTATAATTGGTGGTGGACCAGCTGCAATGTCAGCAGCGCTTTACCTATCACGTTTTAGTAGAAAAGTAGCTTGGATCTTTGGGTATGGCTTAGGCGGACAAGTACAAAATACTGAATCAGTTGAAAACTATCTTGGTTTTAACGATAGTTTAGCACCTTTGCTTATTGAACAATTTTCTAAGCAAACAGAAGAATTAGATGGAGTAGAAAAAGTTTTTGGCTTTGCGCAAGACGTGCGAAAAGATGGAGTTATGGGATTCTTTAAAGTAAAAACAGATATGGGAGAAGTTTATAAAGCAAGAACAGTTTTGGTAGCATCTGGTGCAGAACCTAGAAAATTAAACGTCCCAGGTGAAGAAGATTTTGCTGGACGAGGAGTTAGCTATTGCGCAATTTGTGATGCTCCGTTGTTCCAAGGTAAAACAGTTGCTATTGTTGGTGGAGGACAAACAGCTTTTGAAGATGCTCAAATTTTAGCTAAACAAGCAGAAAAAGTTATTCTTATTCATCGTCGTAGCGAATTTAGAGCTACCGACCGAGAAGTTGAGTTGGTAAAAGCAATTCCAAATATTGAGTTTATGCTTAATGCTAGAATTACAGAAATTAAAGGAAACACAACAGTAGAAAGAATTGTTGTTGAAGATGCTAGAGACGAAGTTGACTACACTGTTGAGCGTAAAGTTGATGGTGTATTTGTAGCTGTAGGACAAGTTCCTCGAACAGAGTTTCTGGAAAATCTTAATAGAGAATATCTACAAAGTGAAGTCGATCGTATTTGGATTGAAATGTTTCCTCTATTAAAAGATGGTTATATTGATGCCTGTGAAAATGAAACTATGGCAATGGATGGACTATTTGCTGCAGGTGATGTTGTATTAGATAACCATAAACAAATTGCGGTAGCAGTGGGTGATGGAGCTTCAGCAGCTATCAATATCAATAAATATCTTCAAGACAAGGGAGAATAGTCATTTGACTATTCTTTTTTATTTTGATATAATATTCATATAAGTTATTTTAAAAGGAGGTTTTTATTGGTGGAAGTACGTATTTTTAGTGTTTTTGGTCGTTCAAATGAAGGATTAGAAGCAGGAATAAATAAAAGAATCAAAGAGTTAGATATTACAGTAGAAAAATTATCCTTATTATCTAGTGAAGAACAAACTGGATATATGATGTCTGGTTCAAAGGCTACTTTTATTGCAATGGGGAGGAAAAAGAATGAAAAATTATAACATATACGCACTATCTGATGTGCATGGAATGAACGAAAAATTTGATGAAGCAATCAAGGATATTTTATCAGTAAAACAACCAGAAGATAAGATTATTATCTTAGGAGATAATATTGATAGAGGATTTGGTAGTTTAGAAATTATTCAATCTATTATGAACCTTCAAGAAAAATATGGTTCAGATAATGTAATTGCCTTAATGGGGAACCACGAAGAAATGTTTCTAGCCTGGCTTAAAAATAAATATAATACGCTTAGTCTGCATAATGGTGGAGCTAGAACTGTCCAAAGTTTTATTAAAGATGCTAACTTTAAAATTAGTGGAAAAGCCATTATATATAATAGCTTTGATCAGACTTTTACTGATGCAAGCTTCGAGGATAAAACAAAAGATGTTATTGGACATATTCTTCAAAATCACTCAAAAGAAATCGAATGGATGAAGAACCTTAAATATTTCCATGAAGAAGGAGATACTTTATTTGTTCATGCTGGCTTCCAAGAAACTCCAAGTTGGCATTGGACTGATTCTTCAAAAGATGATATGGTTTGGAAATATCCTGCTCAAATGGGCTATACGCCATGGAACAAACGTGTAGTTGCGGGTCATATTATGACTAGAGAATTAAATCCTGAGTGGGTTCCCCAAGAGGACGAAAATAATATCTATCGCAACAAAGATCATATTTATATTGACGGTGGCGCATGTTCTGAGATTTTTGGTTTAAAAGGTCAGTTAAATATCTTGCAAGTCAAGATTGATGGCGAAAATGAGACTTACTATGACTTTAGAACAGGTAATATTATACCAGAATAACCTAACCTTTTTCCTATCATATTTTATTTTCTTTTTTTACTACCTTTAGAAGGAAGTTAAAAAGGAAGGAGATTATAAATATGATAATCGATGGAGAAAAGCTTTATGAATATCGCATAGAGCATGGAATTAGTCTTGAAGAAATGTCAGAAATCTTAGATATTGATATGGATCAGCTATATAACTATGAAAATGGAATCGATGAATGGTGGGAAGAAGACTCATTAGTCATCTTAACTATAAACGGCATGTTTAACGATTTAGATTTTATTCAGATAGAAGATATTGATGTAGACGAAATAGATGAATTATTGGCAATTTATGAAAACAGCTAAGGGATTTTCCTTAGTTGTTTTTTATTTTTTAAAATGATAAAATTAATTATAAAGTTAATTGAAAGAGGTTTTGAAAATGAAACTTTCCGAGTATATCAAAGTCTTACAAGAAGTAGAGTCTGTCGCAGTCGATTTTGATATTATTAATTCAGAAAAAATTGTCGAACCAGATATTAATTTCAGAGAAGCTACGATTGATTTAGGCTTTGAAGAAAAAATTGATGATTATAGTGCTTCTATATTAGAAGAAATTCGCATGCTAGTAGGTTAAAACAGGAGGAAAATATTTTGAAAATTTATGTAGATGGAAGTTATAAACAATCTGTCAATTCAAACGTTGCTGGTTGGGCTTTTGCAGCTTTTGATGAAAATGATGTTTTGTTGCACACTGCACACAGTGTTGTTGAAAACCCAGCTTCTCGACAAATTGATGGCGAACTAGAGGCTACATTAGAGGCATTAAAATGGGTTCAAGCAAATAAAGAAACCTATTTTCTAAATGGTGGGAAAGTTGAGATTTTTCACGATTATGAAGGAATTGGTAAATGGGCCCGTAACGAATGGAAAACAAATACCGATTTAACAAAGGGATATAAGGAATCTGTTAATGCGTTGATGTTATCGCTAATCTCAGGGGACCAAAAAGTAGAAACTGTCTTCTCTTGGGTTAAGGGCCACAGTAAGAATGCTGGGAACGACCTTGTAGATCGTCTTGCTGGTCAAGCTATATTAGAATCAGTTGTAAATCCTACTAAAGAAGAAGCTCCAGCCAAGCAACAAATTTTAGTTGACAAAGAAGAAATTGAAAAGATTTTAGGATTGTTAGAATACGTGGCGATTGTGCCAAATGTATTAACAGCCAAAGAACATTTATCAGATTTATTGAAAAAATTTAATTAAAATGATATAATTAATTATAAAGTTAAAGGAGAAAAACACTTATGGGACTTAATAAATATGATGGGTTAAAGGTTTCAATCGAGGGACATTTTGAAAATAGTTCTCGTTCATATGAATATTTCCTTCATCCAAAAATGCTACGTATTTTTGTTAATTGGTTATTATATAACATGGACTATCGTCAATTATCGCTTGATTTTGAAAAAGATGTTTTTTATAGCTATATTGATACTCCATACGGTAAAAACAAGAAATTTTATTTTACTAACGTTCATTTGCTAGGAACTTATGATTTTAAAGTGCGGAATACAAAAGCTACTAAATTTATTAATGAAGTTTTCTTTGAAGAAGAAGATGGATATGAACTTGCTCTTTCTAAATCTTATCTTAAAGATGCTGGACTTACAGATCGAGATGTAGAAAATTTATTCGGTGAAGATTTTCCACAACTTTTTGGTAAAAATAAAAAAGAAGAAAATGTTACTGTTTTTAAATTTGACAATGAATATAATGGATATGGATTATTTGATAACAGAAACCAAAATAAATTAAACGAAGGAGAAAATAACGATATGATGAAAACAGATGATACAGAAAAACGAGGTTTTAATATCCCAGGACTTAAAAATGTAGGTAAACAATTAACTGGAGTTTTCGCATTCTCGATGATTACTCAAAAATTAGCAGTTAAAATGGGCGGCGGTTATTTCTCTTTTGATACAAAAACTAAAACTTTAACTGATGAAACTGGCTTTGCTATGGAAATTCCATTCCCAGCAATGATCTTGCCAGAACGTTTTAGCAAATTAAAAGCTGGCGATTTAGTTATTAGTCGAGAAGATGGCAAATTAGTTTACGTGGTAGATGTAGATACAGAAGCAAAAACTTATACCTACGTAGGGGCTAATGGTATTGTCCAAAGTGCCGCAAAAGTTCAAAATGCTGTAATGAAAGATATGGACTTTGTTGAAAAAGTTGTTAATCCTTTAGCAGATGCTTTTGATTCTAGCGAAGATGATGGATTATTTGACAATCCAATGATGATGATGGCATTAATGGGTAATGGTGGGAATATCTTTGGTGGCGGAAATGGCGGCAACAACGATATGATGTCGATGTTGATGTTATCTAAAATGATGAAAAAATAATGTTGTTTAGAAAAAGCAGGGGAAACCTTGCTTTTTTTTATTTGTTATGTTATAATATATTATAAAGTTAATTATAAAAGGAGAGATCTTTATGATGAAAAAACACAATGTGCCAGAAGAAGTAAAACAGGTTGTTTTAGATGTTTTACAGCCTTATAATGTGTATGCAGCTTACCTAACTGGAAGCAGATCTTATGGTTTTTATAACAAAGATTCTGACTACGATGTTGTAGCTTTTGTAGTACCAGATAAAGAAGATTTATATTTAGGTAAACCAATGGTATCAGAAGTTGTCAAAACAGATAAAGCTTTGGTAGAACAAGTAACAGTCAAAGATGTTCGTTATTTATTGAAAAATTTAAAGAAACCAACATTTAACAACACATTATTCATGTTTCAAGAACCTTTTTTACAATTTAATGAACGACTCTTTGATCAGGACGATGCTGTAACTGCATTATTATATCGGAAGAAAGAATTTTTGCTTTCTTTAGGTGGAGTTTATAGACAGCGAGTTGCCAAAGGAGAAGTAAAAGATAAGGCACATGCTCTATATTTAGAGCAACTTTTTGAATCTGCATTACAGTCTTCTACTTTGCCTGGCCTAAAACCAGAAGAATGTTTAGCTGTTAGATTAGGTGAAAAAGAGTATGAATTTAAAGATGCGAATTTTCTACTAGAAAAAGCTAAAGAATATCCAGAAACTTTCGATTATGGTAACTTTCATATGTTGCTTGATATGAAAATGGTTCGTTGGCTAGAACATTACTATGAGGAGTATTGATTATGGAATTTAAAACATTGGTTTATAAAGATCTCACTATTAATGGAATCAAAATTCTTAATGTACCTATGAAAATAGTAAATGGTCGAGCACCGGCAATTACTAAAGGCGAATCTGAAAAGATTAAAGACCTTGTTTTTAAAGCTTCAGCTTTAGAAGTAAAAGAAATTGATTTTTCGTATAAGTTAGGAGTATGATAATGTATAAAGAATTATTAGATAATCAAATATCCAATATACAACAAGATATTATCAATAAATTCCAAGAGTACGATGATTTAGATGTTAGGGAGGGTGCAATTTTAGGTCTTAAAATTGTCTTCCCTGTTGATAAATCTCGCTATATTAGAGATTGTGGAGAAACTAATTTCTTTCTGGATTTTATTGAACATGGTATAATGCCTGTATTTGAGTATGATTTAGAAGAAAGAGAGTATACCGTTACGTTCTACAAAAGAGGAGTGTGAATATGAGCTATACAACTACTAAGATGGATAAGTTTGTGGCAAACACAATCGAGGAAGTTTTGAGTAATGGAGTAAAATCTGAGGGCAGCCGTCCAGTTTATAAATCAGATGGTGCCCCAGCAGAAAGCTATTATATAACAGATGTTTTTGTTAAATTTGACTTAAGTAAAGGAGAACTACCAATCAGCTCCTTGCGCCCAGTATATACTGGATTAAGTCGTCAAGAAATGCTTTGGATTTATCAAGATCAAACGTCTGATTTAAAAACTCTGCGAGAACGTGGGGTAATGTGGTGGGATGATTGGGGGATGACTAAACAAGAAACTTTTTATCAAGATAGGGATATTAGGGAAGTTGAAATCCCTATTTTAGATGAGTCTATTTACATTGATAATTATGACGGACCTAGGACATGTCAAGGTATTGGATATAATAGCCCTCAGAATAAAAATGAAGAACAGAAAAAGATATATTCTCTTTGGTATAGTATGCTTGAAAGAGTTAACAATAGGCATAGATATAGCAATACCAAAATCCAAGCTTCTTGGTTAGACTATAATATTTTTGAAAAAGAAATAAAATTAATTCCTGGCTATATAGAAGCCAAAAAAGATAATTTTAAAGGTTGGGTTTTAGATAAAGATTATTTTGGTTTATCTTCTTACGGAATTAAAAGCTCTGTATTTTTAACTGAAGATGAAAATAAACTCTACCAATCAACTTCTACACCTATTAAAGCATTAAATAAAAGCAATGGGAAGATAAAGTATTTTCTTAAACAAGAAGATGCAGCTTTATTTTTTAATGTTCATAGAGGAACTATCTCTAAATGGCTTTCAAATGGAACCCATTTAAAGGATAATTGGGAAATAAGTAAATTTATTTCAAATACTCATGTTTTAAGGATCGCTTCTTCAATCGAAGGAGAAGAAAATATCGGATTACGATATGGGGCGACAATTAAAAAATGGAATCTAATGAATAAACTATTAGATGGGTTAGAAAAAACACCTTTTAGCAGAAGACATATTATTAATATGTGGCAAGAAGATGATTTACAATGGAAAGCAAATCTTCCAGAATGTGCATTTGAGGTTTTATTTGATGTACGAAAGGTAAATGGTGAAATGTATTTAGATGCTAGTCTTACCCAACGATCTAGTGATTTCCTAGTGGCTGGAATGGGTATAAATCAGATACAATATGTTTCACTTCAAATGATGATTGCTAAAAGATTTGGTTGGAAACTAGGAACTTTTAGTTGGCATGTAATGAATCTGCATATTTATGATCGACATATTGATAATGCTAAGATTTTATTAAATCGCTATAATACAAGCATCTTCGATAATTCACCAATAGAGTTCTATTTAGATGTCCCTAGTGGTGTTGGCTTTTATGATATAAAAGCAGAAGATTTCAAAATGGAAGGATAT
>ENA-OWNX01000607-OWNX01000607.1-gut-metagenome-genome-assembly--contig:-NODE-607-length-11631-cov-5.381946_pt1 | contig 11631 bp, 10 predicted proteins | sample MGYA00248250_ERZ651778 | MGnify/ENA primary metagenome ERZ651778 (study PRJEB26908, sample SAMEA4031702) | gut metagenome | biome: gut; feature: normal infant; material: stool | place: China | collected 2015...
TAAACATAAAAAGGGCCCTTTTCATAGAATTGGGGCGGGATTTTAACAAATCCCACCCCAACTATTGACAAAGAGCCAAATAACAAAACATTACATCAAAAGCTCCCCGGCCACATAATGAGACCGGGGAGCAACTGTCGCTTATCTATTCGATTATTTCTGCATCTCGAGTACATCTGCAAATGCCTGGATAGCTGTGCTTGCCTGACCGAAGTCACGCATCTGCTGATCGATACCCAGTTTGATATGCGGAATACCTGCATTATTTAATGCCTTCTTTAAGTATGGATACTCCATTTCTTCCGGGTCACAGAACTGTTGCATGAACAATACCAGTCCCTGAGCGCCGCTTTCCTTTACCATGTTGGCAATGAATTCGCCGCGGCGGTTCTCTGTAGATTTTGGATCGTACAGAAGAACGTCATAGTCCATATTGGCAAACTGTTTTGCCAGTGCCATTAATGCATCTGCCTCATCCTCCGGAGCGTCTACACGGAAGGAACGGCTCTCATGGCCAACGTCGTCTGCGGCGATGGCAATGTTGTTCTCTTCGAAGATTTCAAGAAGCTTTGGATTGTCACAGATAATACCGGATGTAACAACCTTGGTTCCCTGCCAGTCACAGACAGGAAGTTTTTCAAGCTCTGCGTTCAATTCTTCCAGCTTCTCTATGTATTCCGGTTTCTCCATAAAGAAGAAGGATTTCAGTACTGCAGAACGCTTGGTTGGTGTAATGACATCGCAGTGTGCGCTTGCCAGTTCTACGAATTTACGGCGGGCCGCACGGCTCTTATTGTATACTTTGATGGCATCCTGAATCGCCTCGTTGGTAATCTCTTTACCGGCAACTTTTTCCAGTTCTTTCTTAACATTTGTATACTGGTCAACACTGAACTGAAGACCGAAATCTTCAAAACGGTTCTGAGGCTGAGCAAGGAAGATAACTGCCATCTTATCTCCCATAGCAACACGGAAGTTCTGGCTCATTGGGCGCAGTGTATCACAGATGGTTGGAGTAATGATTCCGTCCAGCTGATCCATTGTGCCGTCTAACAGCATCTCCAGAGCAAGCTGTGCGATAGTGCAGTAGAAAGTTGCACAGTATTCTTTAGCACGGCTGATAGTCTTGTTATTGGAACCCCAGATTCCCATCGGCACCATACCTGCGGCATAAACAAGCTCTTCCGGTGCGTAATACGGCAGAACACCGATTACTTTCTTGCCCTGAGCTTTATATTCAGCAAGCTGCTGTTTTGGAGTGGCAGCCTTTACTTTAAATTCATCCAATAATGCGTTGATACTCATCCTTACTTTGCCTCCTTTGCCTGCTTATTTGCTTCCATTGCCTCCACAAGGCCCTGTACTCGGGTCTCATACTGAGCGGCATTGAAGTTACGCGGGTCAGCCTGGTCACCGTCGAAACCTGCGCATGGAACGCCCAGATCTTCAGTGAAACGGCGCTGCATCTCAGCCATATAACCGCTCCACGGTTTACAGCTTCTGTTATAATGAACAAGAACGCCATCTACCTTATTGTCGCGGCAGATACCTTCACGCCAGTCAACACCCTGTTCGATGCAGACGGAGTTCGGAGCTTTGTAGTAAGCGCGGGCCATCTCATCGATGTTGTTATAAACAAAACCGAAAGCTGGTGCATAAACAACGGCAGTAACGTTGACGCCATGCTCTTTCAGAGGTTTGAACAGGTTAGGCAGCTTCGGCCAGCAAGGAATACCCTCGAACATAACACGGTATTTCTCCGGGAACGGAGTTGTCGTCTCACCCTTCTTAACTGTCTCTTCCAGATCGTCTGCCAGAAGCTCAAATGCCTCAGCGGCTTCCACTCTGGCACGTGCAGTTACGACGTCAGCCATATGGTTGAACAGGTCGAAACCGCTGTATGGAGCCGGTTTATACTGAAGATAATCGCAAACCTTTAACCATGCCTGTGCGGTACGGTTAGCATTGGAACAGGCTTTTTCAAACTTCTTCTCGTCAAATTTCTTGCCTGTGAGTTCTTCTAACTGCTTAATTGCCTTATCGAACTGAGCGCGTACATATTTTACATTATCGTCATGAACCTCTACTGTATTGTTATACGGAATATCAATCATGATCAGCGGTACGTTGCACATACGGGCAATATTCTCATACCATTTGGTCATACAGTTGCAGATATTGTTACAGCAGAGAACGAAGTCCGGCTGCGGAATACGCATCTGACGGATTGGAGAGATTGCCTCCAGACGTCTTTCTTTCTCCGGGCCGTCCGGAAGAGCTTCAATCTCAAGCAGATTGTCCAGTACAAGATAAGGAGTCTGTGTCTTTGGATCTTTCTTTGGTTTACCGGTTGCTTCGTCGATTACCACATTGCCTTCTGCGTCTTTTAACGGTTTGCCTGTAGCAGGATCGATGATGTATTCACCGGTTTCAGCATCATATTTGCGTGATACACGCACACCGGCTGCATAAGCCAGACTGATACGGGCATATCCGCAGATATCGTTGTCATAGCCAAGATCCTCAGCGGCCTGGCACATCATCTCACCGTAACGGTTTGCAGCGATGCCGGCAGCCTGGTTCTCCGGATACATAACATTCAGATCAAAAGCTGCTGCAAGCTCACAAGGGAACTTGGATGAGGACCAGCCGACTAACTCGCCTCTTGCTTTGGCCTCGCGCGCCTCTTTGTGGACGTCATCAACGACCTTGCGAAGTGCGAGAACGCCAGGACTAACTTGTTTTGCCATAATAATTATCCTCCATTCTTTCTATGAATTGCTTTGACGGCGGCTGGCCGCCTGCCATGCAAGCAGGGCGGCGCCAAGCGCGCCATTATACTGTGTCAGCGGGGAAGTGTTGATCGGACATCCCAGCTCATCCTGAAGCGCCTTTACAACGCCTTCATTCTGAGCCACTCCGCCGGTCATAACGACATCCGGTACCACACCGATACGGTGGGCAAGCCCTGTGACACGATGAGCCACCGAGCGATGGATTCCGTCGATAATATCACATTTATCGGTTCCCATTGCCAGCTGGCTTATAACCTCACTCTCGGCGAAAACGGTACAAGTGGAACTGATTCCCACTTTCTTCCGGGACATGGCGCCGAGTCTTCCCAGATCTTCAACCTTTACTTCCAGAACACGCGCCATAACATCCAGGAACCGTCCCGTTCCTGCCGCACACTTGTCATTCATCTGGAAATTGGTCATTGCACCATTATCTATATGCAGAACTTTTACGTCCTGTCCACCAATATCAATGACAGTGTGGACATTTGGAAACAGAAAAGTTGCACCCTTGGCATGGCAGGAAAGCTCGCTCATCTGTTTATCGGCAATGCCATCCATCAAAGAGGTACGGCCGTAGCCTGTTGCCAGCGTATATGCCATGTCTTCCTTCTTCATGCCTGCCTCGTTGAGCACGGCTTCAATCGCGCGCTGCGGTCCACTGGTACCTGCGCCTACATCTATCAGTGATTTGGCCACAATCTCTTTGCCATCTTTTAAAACGATGCACTTGGAGGCTGTGGAACCGACGTCGATACCTAAAGTATAAATTCCGCTCATAGTTATTAATGTCTCCTCCGTTAACTGAGTGTTGGGATGGTTGGGTAGGTTGAAAACTTGAAGCAAAGATATGTCCTTGCAGTGCTGCTCGATTCCGCTTTGCTGCTCTTTGCTTACGTGGACATTATACCACACCCACCACTAAAAGTCGCTGGAAAATGTTTAAAACGCTATAAAATTATTGATAAGACTGTTATTAAAAAACCTTTATCTGCCTGGACATACAGATAAATCGAGCAAAGGTTCCAGCAGCCTCTGCCCGATTTATCTGAAAAGTCTCAGACTTTTTTACTATCTACTATCGTACTATCATCTATCAATTGTTTGAATTACGTGGCGTTTTTTAACTATACATTCACTTTTTTTACAGTTACAAATTCATTATTTACCAAATGTCTCGAATTCACGTGTGCTTCTTGGTGTCAGCATCTGATGCATCGGGCAGATTGACTGCGGATTCTGATAAGCAGCCTCTGTAAATGCCTGGATGTATGGACGCACCTCTGTCATGTCGACAATCTCATCTACCATACCTTTTTCCGTACAGTATTTTGGACGGGACTTATCTGTGTACATCTGAATCATATCGTTCATTTTACCGATGATTGGCTGCAAATCTTCGCCTGCTTTTTTCGCTTTAACCAGTTTTCTGGAGTACATAGCGTTTGCAGCAGTTTCACCTGGCATTACATAGTACTCGCAAGCACCTGTACCAATAGAGAATACGTTGGTATTGTTGCCCTGTGGGCCGCCGAGTACATAGTGAGCGGCTGCACTTGCCTTACGGATTGTGATCTCTAAGGACGGCAGTTTGGAGTTTTCGATGGAGTAGATCAGGGACTGACCTAAACCAAGAAGCTCAGCTTTCTCAGCCTCGTCGCCTACGTCGATACCGGTTGTATCCTGTAACCAGATTAACGGAATACGGTCACGGGCACAAAGTGTAACGAACTCGTTCATCTTGATAAGACCCTGACGGTATAACTTTCCACCGATACCTACAGAATTCTGTTTGTACTCCGGATAGTTCATCAGCAGACCCTGTACGTTAGCGATAACGCCTACTAAGAGACCGTTAACCTTTGCAAGACCTGTTACCATCTCCGGACCGTAGCCCTTCTTGTATTCGGAGAACTCACTGTTGTCGAACAGACGGGCAATTACTTCGTAAATGTCGTATGGACGTTTCTGGTTCATCGGGATGATGCTGTACAGATCCTCAGCCGGAAGCTGCGGAGCCTTTGGTGTATCAACGCGGAAGAACTCTAAGTTGTATGCAGGCAGGTAGCTGATGTATTTCTTAATACCATCGATTACGCCTAAGTCGTTCTGGTATACTTCACGGAAGAATCCTGTCTCGTCATAGTGGATCGGAACAGATCCCGGTGCCGGAACTTTCAGCTTGCTGTTTTCGATCTGAGCGGCAATAATCTGCTCTGCTGCTTCATCATCAATGTATCCCTTCGGATTCATACCGGATAAGATACCAGCTCCGCCGACTGCCATGTTGGCATCCTGATGTGCAATCAGAATCGTTGGGGAAATGCTGTGGTATCCGCCGCCGGCCGGGTTAGTTCCGTAGATTCCTACGATTACCGGAATACCTAACTGGTTTAATTCAGAATTGCGGAAGAACGGTGTACCGCCGCCACGTCTGTTTGGATATACCTTGTCCTGGTTCGGGAATTCTACACCGGAGCAGTTCAGCAGGTAAATTAACGGAAGATGCATCATCTTAGCAGCGTCTGAGCAGCGAATCAGATTCTCTGCCTGTCCTGGTACCCATGCGCCGGCCATCTTCTTGTTATCGGAAGCTACAATATAAACCCATTTTCCATCTACACGGCCAAGACCGTTCACGATGTTTGTTGTGCCGAATTTGTTGTTCTCAGGATTGAAAAGGCTGTTTAACGGGCACCATGTACCTGGATCGATTAATGCGTTGATACGCTGCATTGCAGATAACTGCCCACGCTCATTTAACTTCTCTTCAGAAGTAATACCGGCATCAAGAGCTTTTTTAATAGACTCATGGATGTCGCTTTCAACAGCTTTAATCTCCTGCTCATTTTCCGGATTTGGATTAACCAACTCTTTACCGATTGTAGGCATGTTCTGGAAATATCCTGGCATTGAATACATATTCATGTCTTCATTTCTCCTATTCTATAATTACTCAACTATTGTTATACCGCTGCGGAAGTTTTCGGCCGCCGCAGCGTATGTAGGATCTTTTTGTTTACAGTAAATTAGTTAGCCGGCTCTTCCTTCGGAACCTGGATAAATGCCTGTCCGGGATCGATCTCCTCACGGATCATGCGGATAACTTCCGGTGCCGGTGCATCCAGCTTAACTGCTCTGGAAACGTCGATATCGAATCCTGTATTCTCGATAACGTCTTCCGGTGAAGATGTCTCATAGTAGCCTGCAAGGTACATTCTCTTTGTCTTCTCGTCAAATTTGAGGATACCGCGGTCGGTAACAACTGCCTGAGGTCCACGGTTGCCCGGAAGGCCGAGTCTCTCGCGTCCGCCAGGTCCGTCAATCCAGCCCGGGCTTGTAACGTAGTCGATCTTCTGCATGAAACGGCGTTTTTCGTGCTGAATCATGATGATTGTGTTAGAGAAGGTTGCGATTGCGTTTGCACCGCCGGAGCCTGTGAAACGAGTCTTCGGAGCGTGATAGTCACCGATACAGGTGGAGTTCACGTTTCCGTATGGGTCGATCTGTGCGCCGCCGATGAAAGCGATCAGTCTGTCTGTGTCATGCAGCCACTCATTTGCCTCAAATCCGATAAAACGGATATTAGGCCACTGGCATCCGCAATGAGCCATAAAACGAAGGTCACCTACGGAACGCGGAACCTCGATTGGTGAGCAGTCCATCAGTCCGCTCTCAACGATCAGGTTGCATTTCGGTGCGAATAAACGTTTTGCAACGGATGCACCGATTAACGGAAGTCCGGTACCTACGATTGCAATATTGTCATTTGTGATCTGCTGGGCAAGTGTAATTGCCTGCATTTCTTTGTTTGTATACTTTGTGTAGTCAGCCATGATTAATCCTCCTTGCTCACATCTGTAGAATATCCATATCCATCAGATACTTTCAATTTAAGGAGACGGTTAATACCGATCTTCTCAAGAAATTCTGCATTATCTTTGATATCATAAATATACTCATTTAAGAATGCCTTGAAATCTTCTTCCGTCTTGCTGGCTGAACCATATGCTTTCAGGAAAGCGTTGTCATAGTCATAATAACCATAGCACTGTGTCGGGAATGCACCGTAAGGAACCTCGCAAACTGCGTCAACTGCAAAGCAAGGAATCTTTGTCAGTGTAGGATCTCTGCGGATCACGTCGTTGCTTACCAGTTCTTCACATGTAACGATAACTTTCTTGGCAGCTACAACGATATCAATATCATGGAACTCATCGCCCAGAAGGATACATGTTCCGTCCGGAGATGCCTTCTGAACATGGATGATAGCGGTATCCAGCTCAGGAACAGGAAGTGCTACTACCTTCTCACCCGGTTTGAATGGGTTCTCAACATATACGAACTTGTCATCGGAAAGTTTGTCAATTGTCTGACGAACTTCCTTGCTGATTCCCCACTCGTCTACCAGTCCGGATCCGATCATAAAGCGCACTGGTAAAAATGGAAGTCCTAAGGAAGCGGCATGAAGCATGAACATGATAGCATCCTGAGAGTAATCCTCATAGATCAGCTCGCCTGCTTCGATTTTCTTACGGAAGCGGCGGGATACATTGGTTACACCGGAATCAGCCGTATAGCAGTTGATATATGCTTTTACACGATCCTCACCAATTAACATATCCCAGTCAGAACCGGCAGGACCGGCCCATGCAATAAAATCTTTTTTGCCCTGACGAAGGATCTCGCGGACTGCTGCCATCGGTTTTTTGTTGGTTGTAAAACCACCGAAGGAGATCGAATCGCCGTCTTCTACATACTTAGCAACCGCCTCTTGTAATGTACACACTTTATTACTCACAATAAAGCCTCCTTTTATTAAAATTTTCAATGACTACCGTAAATTATTTAAAAATCAGCATGAAGAAACCGGCTGCCACAGCAGAACCGATAACACCTGCCACGTTTGGTCCCATCGCGTGCATCAGAAGGAAGTTCGTCGGGTTCTCTTTAGAACCAACTGTCTGAGATACACGTGCTGCCATAGGAACGGCAGAAACACCTGCGGAACCGATAAGAGGATTGATTTTTCCTCCTGTTACCACACAGAGAAGCTTACCTAACAGGACACCGCCCACTGTTGAGAAACAGAATGCCATAAGTCCCATGGCGATGATAGCGATTGTCTGTACACGAAGGAAGATATCTCCGTTTGCCGTAGCACCTACTGTTGTGCCGAGCATGATGGTTACGATGTTACAAAGCGCATTCTGTGCCGTGTCGGAAAGACGCTCAACAACGCCGGACTCACGGAACAGGTTACCAAGCATCAGCATACCCAGAAGCGGGGCTACCGACGGAAGAAGCAGAGAACAGAACAGTACTACGAATACAGGGAATACTACTTTCTCTACTTTGCTTACCTTGCGGAGCTGTTTCATAACAATGGCTCTCTCTTTTTTCGTGGTAAGCAGTTTCATAATCGGCGGCTGAATCATTGGAATCAGGGCCATATAGGAATATGCGGCAACCGCGATTGGCGCTACCAAATCCGGTGCCAGATTGTTGGCAATATAGATAGCTGTAGGGCCGTCAGCTCCTCCGATGATACCGATGGCAGCTGCTTCGCCTACCGTAAAGAGGCCCGTTGCATTAGCCAGCATAAATGCGATATAAATACCGAACTGCGCCGCAGCACCAAGCAGTAAGCTTATCGGGTTCGCAATCAAAGGTCCAAAATCTGTCATCGCTCCTACACAGAGGAAGATAAGACAAGGGAATAAGCTGGATTTAACTCCGCCGTACATGATACGCAGAACACCCTGGGTGTACCATGGCTCGGATTCCTTCATTAAATCTGCCAACGGCAGGTTTGCAAGAAACATGCCAAAAGCGATTGGAAGCAGAAGAAGCGGCTCGTACTGCTTTTTAATCGCCATGTATAAAAGGACAAAGGAAATGGCAAACATAACCAGATTTTTCCAGGTAAGTGCCGTAAAACCGGATTGTGCCAGCATTTCCCCCATGATTTCAAAAAAGTTCATTACTCTACCTCCTAGTTAAGGACAACCATGGCAGCTCCAGTGTCTACAGGATCTCCTGCCTTAACAAGAATCTGGCTTACTGTGCCGTCTGCCGGTGCAACAATTTCTGTTTCCATCTTCATAGCTTCCATAATCGCTACTACATCGCCGTATTTAACTACCTGTCCTGCTGTTACCTTCACATCCAGAACTTTACCCGGCATTGGTGCCTCTACCGTTGTGGCGCCTGCTGCTGCCGGAGCCGGTGCTGCTACAGGTGCTGGTGCTGCTGCCGGGGCTGGTGCTGCTGCCGGGGCTGGTGCTGCTGGGGCCGGAGCTGCCGGTCTCTGTACCGGTGCCGTGCTTGCCAGTGCTGGTGCCTTAGGAGCAGCCACACCGTTGCGGTCCAGAGATTTGTAGCCTTCTACTCTCTCTACTTCAACTTCATATCTTTTGCCATTGATCGTAGCAATATATTTCATAATCTTTTTACATCCTTTCGATTGCTTTCATGAATCCTATCTTTTTAGTTCAGAACAACCATTGCGGTTCCGGTCTCCACAGCATCTCCTGCTTTCACAAGGATCTGTGCAACCGTACCGTCTGCCGGTGCAACGATTTCAGTTTCCATCTTCATAGCTTCCATTGTGATGACAACCTGGCCGAATTTAACTGCCTGGCCTGCTGCCACTTTTACGTCAAGTACTTTACCTGGCATTGGAGCTTCTACTGTTGTGCCGCCTGCTGCTGGTGCCGGAGCTGGAGCAGCCGGAGCTGGCGCTGGAGCAGGTGCTGCTGCTACTGGAGCAGGTGCTGCTGCCGGGGCTGTAATCGGAGCTGCCGGTGCTGGTGCTGCTTCACCATATCTTGGGATTGGCTCATATTCGCCAATTCTTTCAAGTTCCACATCGTACTGTTTTCCATTGAGGGTAGCCGTATACTTCATAACTGCTGTAACCTTCCTTTCGATTTCCTTCCATTCCTGATGACTATCAGAGTTCCTTTACGTTTACAATCTTAAACTGATCAGCCGGTAATTCAAGATCCATGCCAATCGTAGCCATAAGTACCGCCAGCGTCTCTTTATCGGCTTCATCCGATACAACCGGAGCAGCGGCCGGGGCCGGCTTCTGAGCTCCGTCCTTGATAATCGAGCGCAGGATTTTAGATATTAAAACGATTGCCAGAGCCAACGTAACCAGCGTGATGAACACTACTGAAATTCCCAGCAGGGATACGATGACCGACTGCCCAAAAGGCATTGTAGCTTCAGTCCACATACGTGCATTGCACCTCCTTTTTAGCAGATCTCATAAGAGACCTTCATTATTCGTTTTGCATTCCTTTGTGAAAAATTATATTATTAAAATAACCCCAAACAAAATTCCGCATTATGGAATGCATTCCATTTTTAAAAGCCCAAAAAATATAAAGGGTATCAGCCCTTTGTGAAACTTGCAGTACGCTTTTAATCACGGCAAGCTCACTATGGCTAAATTATAACAGTAACCCCCTTGAATGTCAACCGGGGCTTTCATAAAATATGCACAAAAAAACACCTCACGAATTAGGGAAAACCTCTTATAAAATCAAGGTTTTTCGACCTTTTGCAGCACAATTTTATATGTTTATTATCATTATTATACGCCCTCTTCCCACAATTCATATTATCGTTCCATTTATTCCGAAACCCGCCAATTTCTTTTTCATTTTCTTAACAATACGACTTTTTTCTGTAATTTTCTCCACAATTTTCTCTTCTTACAAATCCACTGCTTGTCTCACGTTAAGCGCTGGGGCGGACCGGTACCTCCATGCGCACAGGTCACCGCCTTCAATTAAAGAAAGAGAGTGGTTAGCACTCTCTTTCTACCTTGTTATAATTATAACTTTATTTTACCCGGCTAATCATTTTCACCGGATTCTATACTTAATTCTTATTTTGCGATTTTAAACGAACTCTTCAATGATACAATCCGGTTAAATACAGGAGCCCCCGGAGCACTGTCTTTGCAGTCCACACAGAAATAGCCGTTTCTCACAAACTGGAAGCTGTCAAACGCCTTTGCATCTTTCAGGCCCGGCTCCATATAGCATTCCCTGAGTATGGTGAGTGACTTTGGATTAAGGTTTAAGGAACCATCGGCGTTGAGCTTTCCCTTTTCCTCGTCAATCAGATTTTCATAAAGACGGCACTCTGCTTTCAAGGCCGTCGGTACAGCCACCCAATGAATCGTTCCCTTCACTTTTCTTGCATTAAATCCCGAACCGCTCTTTGTCTCCGGATCGTAGGTACAATGGACAACCGTCACATTGCCGTTCTCATCCTTCTCAAAACCGGTGCATGTTACGAAGTATGCATTCATAAGACGGACTTCATTTCCAGGGAACAGGCGGAAATATTTCTTTGGAGGTTCTTCCATGAAATCTTCTCTTTCTATATAAAGTTCACGGCTGAACGGAAGCTTTCTGGAACCCAGCGCTTCATTCTCCAGATTGTTTGGTGCATCCAATTCCTCTATCTGTCCCTCCGGATAATTATCGATCACCAGCTTAATCGGATCCAGGATTGCCATGACCCTTGCCTTTGATAATTTCAAATCCTCGCGCAGACAATATTCCAACATCGCACTGTCAATGGAGTTGTCAGCCTTGGATACTCCGGCCAGCTCTACGAATTTACGGAGCGACTGCGGCGTAAACCCTCTTCTCCTCAGTGCAGCGATTGTGACAAGACGCGGATCATCCCATCCGTCTACCACTCCGTCTTCAACCAGCTTTTTGATGTAACGTTTGCCGGTAACTACATTGGTCAGATACATTTTTGTAAATTCAATCTGACGCTGCGGATTTTCAACTTCACCTTCTTTTAC
>ENA-OWNX01000610-OWNX01000610.1-gut-metagenome-genome-assembly--contig:-NODE-610-length-11594-cov-3.286967_pt1 | contig 11594 bp, 7 predicted proteins | sample MGYA00248250_ERZ651778 | MGnify/ENA primary metagenome ERZ651778 (study PRJEB26908, sample SAMEA4031702) | gut metagenome | biome: gut; feature: normal infant; material: stool | place: China | collected 2015 ...
CAGATGGTTGGTATGCTGCAAATGATCTGTTTGGTTTCGGATATAATTATAATGGTATACCGGGAAGCGGACGCCTTCAGTTTGGTAACAAAAATTTGAAATGGGAGCAAACAAACAAATTTAATGTTGGTGTCGATCTTTCTTTATTCAATATCTTGAATGTTGAAGCTGACTATTACTACCATAAAACAACAGATATGGTTTTTGCCGTACCGACATCATTTGTTACAGGTTTGAATTCTTACTATAGTAATATTGGAGAGTTGGCTAATAAAGGGTTCGAATTCTCTGTAAATGCAAATATTATTAATAAGAATGATCTGAAATGGAGTGTTGGAGTGACTCTTGCAACAAATAAAAATGAAGTAAAAAAATTAAGTACAGATTTGCCTATAGAAGGAACATATTCGATCACGGAAGTTGGTCGTCCGTTATATCAGTTCAAGATGAAAGAATGGGCTGGTGTCGATCCTGAAACAGGAGACGGATTGTGGTATTTGAATGCAACAGGAGATGAAACTACTACAAATTATAACCTTGCGACAAAGAGATATGTAGGTGATCCTAATCCTGATTTGCTAGGCTCTATTAATACAAGATTCGAATACAAAGGATTTGATTTAGCCGTACAATTTAATTACTCTTTAGGTGGAAAAATATATGGCAATAATCTTCGCTATGATGAACAAATCGGGGGAACATGGTATGGTACGTATACTTCATATGTATTTGATAACCGTTGGCAGCAACCTGGAGATAATGCAAAGGTTCCAAGATTGACAGCTTTTGATACTGGTTATGAAAATTCAGCATCTTCTAGGTTTTTGATGAATGGAGACTATCTGAAAATAAGATCGTTGGCATTAGGTTATAAATTGCCTAAAGACTTAGTTAAAAAGGCATATATTAGCTCTGCACGTGTATTTGTAAATGCAGAAAATCTATATACATTCACAGACGGGGATTATAGAGGTTTTGATCCATCGGGTGTTGGTGCTAATGGTGTTCAATGGTGGAACTTCCCTCTTCCGAGAACAATAACATTTGGAGTTTCACTTGGTTTTTAAATAAAAAAAGAAAGATTTTATGAAAAAAATATATATATCATTATTATTGATATTGGGGATCTCGGCGATGACAACGTCTTGTAGTCTGGATACTGAGAACTATCAAGATATTCCTACCGAGGAGGCATATACATCGGTACAGGATGTTCAAAACGGTATGGTCGGAGCATACTGGGCTTTAGGTACATATCGTTTTTATGGTAAAAATGTAGTTGCCTTTGGTGATATGTCTGCTGATATAGCTGTTGGTAGCCAAAGTTCAGGTCATTTCGCGAATATTAGTCGTTATGTAGTTTCTGAATCTGCTACTGGCGAACTGGAAGAGGTTTGGGAATATGGTTATAAAGTTATAGATCGTTGTGTTCGTACTATACAAGGGGCTAATAAAGTGTTAAGCTCGTCGCCTAATTTGTCTAATGCAGATAAAGCAAATATTAAGTTGTATGTATCTCAATGTTATTCTCTAAGAGCATTGGCTAATTTTACTTTGGTAAATATGTTTGCATTACCATATCATGCTGGTGTAAATAATTTAGGTATACCATTGTTAGTAGATAAACCTTTGGATGCTTTTGAAAAAACAGAAAGAGCAACTGTAGGGCAAACTTATGATCGCATACTTTTGGACATCACCGAAGCGAAAAAGTTGATGGAGGAAGCATTATCTGCTGATATTAAGGAGCCTTCAGCTTTCTACTTCAATCGTGCTGCGATATATGCTCTCGAAGCAAGAGTTAATCTTTATATGGGAAATCTGGCTGCAGCAAAAATTGCTGCACAGAAGGCTATAGAATTAAAAGGTTATAAAGAACCTTCTAATGAAGGATATATATCTATGTGGTCATCAATTGCAATTTCGGATGAAGATATCTTTACTATTAGCAAAACTACAGATGATAACCTTTCAGCCAATGCATTAAATACATTATATGGTTCATATAAAGGAGCTCTAGTAACAGGTTTTGCGAGTAAGTTCTTTAACAGTACAGATATAAGATTAGGGCTTATAAATGGTTCGCATCCTGCTAAATTTGATGGTATTTCTACTGCTCAAGCCGTTAATAATATACCCGTATTCCGCAAATCAGAGATGTATCTTATTATTGCAGAAGTAGAAGCAAAAGCAGAGAATATTGAACTGGCTCAAGAAGCTTTATTTTACACAGCTAAAAGAGACGTAGCGATTACTTCTCCAGATAAGTTGCCTTCTACAAAAGCAGACTTGTTGGGCTTTATATCTAAAGAGCGTGTTCGCGAATTCTTTGAAGAAGGACACCGATATTATGATGCTAGACGTACAGGTGAATTAATTACAGTTGTTAATGGTACGAAACCAAATTTTGATGTATCCAAATTTGTATTTCCAATACCAGCTGATGAAATTAATTCAGGATCTGGTGTAGTTCAGAATCCGAATTGGTCAGCAGCTCTTCCTAAATAAGAAGAATGTATTATAATAAAAAACTCCAAGCTCTTGCTTGGAGTTTTTTTATGTCTTTTAACCTCTCTTTAACGTCATCTTTCTTTTATCTTATGTAACTTTGTTTTCAGAAACGGAGGATAAATATATGTTTCAAGAGATCATTGTTGGTATTATAGGCCTATCTGTTGCCTTTCTTGTATTGTATAAAATTTACGGATTCTTCTTTTCTAAGAATGAGCAAAAAGGTAGCTGCGGATGTTCCGGATGTGGCTGTAGTACGAAGCAAAAACAAGTAAAATATTGAGGTTTTATTTGGAGCAAAGGATAAATATTCATATATTTGATATAAAGATTTAAGTCGTGTTGGTCGATTGGGAAGCTCATCAATTAAAAAATGACCGAGACAAGCTTTTGATTCTAATGGCGGGCCACACCTTCGGGTTGCTTAGCGCGGTGGATTACAAAGGGATCGAAGCACTCAAATCCTGTTTTACGGAGTTTCGGTATATCCACCAATACGACTTTCTATACAAAAGGAGTTACTTTCATTAAGTAGCTCCTTTTTGCGTTATAAAACGTTCTTTATCTTTATTTCATATTTTCTTTATGGTATAATTTCTTTTGTTATTTCTATTAATTGTATATTTGTAACCGAATAATATTGATTGTTGTTATTTATATCAAACAAAAATGGACACTTTAGAGAAACTGACCGCTGAAAAATTACTTAGTATTAGGGCTATTAAACTGCAACCTTCAAACCCTTTTACGTGGGCGTCAGGATGGAAATCACCTATTTATTGTGATAATCGTAAGTTGATATCGTATCCTCGCATACGTACTTTTATTAAAACCGAATTATCTCGTCTTATTCTCGAAAATTTTCAGGAGGCTGATGCCATAGCAGGAGTTGCTACAGGAGCTATCGCACCCGGAGTTTTAGTAGCTGATGCATTAGGTTTACCCTTTGTTTACATACGGGCCACACCTAAAGATCACGGATTGGAAAACCTTATCGAGGGTGAGTTGAAACCGGGCAGTAAAGTTGTAGTAGTAGAGGATCTTATATCTACAGGATCGAGTAGTCTTAAAGCAGTAGAGGCGATTCGTCGCGATAGCTCTGAGGTAATTGGAATGGTTGCTAATTTTACATATGGTTTTCCTGTTGCAACAGAAAATTTTAAAAAAGCTGATGTGAAACTAATTACTCTTACCGATTACGATGCTGTCCTAAAAGAGGCTTTACGTATAGAATATATCGCCGAGTCTGATCTGGATACATTGCAGGAATGGAGAAAGTCTCCGGCTGATTGGAAATAATCCATAATATATAATGGCTGAATTTGTAAGTGAAGTAAAAACTGTTCCGCATTCTGATGCGGATATATATACAGTGCTTTCCGATTTGAATAATCTGGAACTGGCTAAAGATAAGATACCTCAGAATATGGTCAAAGATTTGTCTTTTGATCAGGATTCGTGCACCGTTACTGTTGATCCCGTGGGAAAAATACGTTTTGTTGTGGTTGAACGTGACCCCAATAAAACAATAAAATTTCAGGCAGAGCAATTGCCTTTTGATGTCACAATGTGGATACAACTAAAATCCTCGGCTGACGACGAAACAAAGATGAAGCTCACGATTAAAGCAGATTTGAATCCTTTCTTGAAACCTATGGTTTCTAAACCATTGCAGGCAGGATTAGATAAGGTAGCGGAAAGTCTTTCTGCTTTGCCTTATGCTGATATTTTGAATAAAGGAAGAATAGAGGAATAGCCAATGAAACTTTGGGAAAAAAGCGTTCAAGTAAATAAAGATGTAGAGTCTTATACCGTTGGACGAGACAGGGAGTTGGATGTATATCTTGCTCCTTATGATGTTTTAGGCTCTATGGCTCACATCACCATGTTAGAGTCTGTTGGGTTGTTGACAAAAGAAGAATTGGCTGCTTTAATCAAAGAGCTGAAAGTAATATATAAATTGGCAGTTTCTGGCGAATTCGTAATAGAGGAGGGTATTGAAGATGTGCATTCTCAGGTAGAACTTATGCTTACCCGTAAGCTGGGAGATGTCGGTAAAAAGATTCATAGTGGTCGTTCCCGTAACGATCAGGTACTGATTGATCTCAAGCTTTTTACCCGCGATCATATTCATTCTCTCGTAAACTCGGTTACGAAACTGATCGATGTTCTTTTGGAGCAAAGTGAAAAATATAAAAACATCCTCATGCCCGGCTATACGCACTTGCAGATAGCTATGCCTTCGTCTTTTGGACTATGGTTTGGGGCTTATGCCGAAAGTCTTGTGGATGATCTGCAATTACTCTTGGCTGCATATCGAATATGCAATCGGAATCCACTCGGATCGGCGGCAGGATATGGATCATCATTTCCTCTCAATCGTCAGATGACAACCGATCTGTTAGGTTTTGACTCCATGAATTATAACGTTGTTTATGCACAGATGGGACGTGGTAAGATGGAGCGTGTCGTCGCTTTTGCTATAGCTAACATTGCCGCAACATTATCGAAATTGTCGTATGATGCATGCTTATACAACAGTCAGAATTTTCGATTTATTAAATTGCCTGACGAATATACTACAGGATCGAGCATAATGCCTCACAAAAAGAATCCTGATGTATTTGAGCTTACACGCGCAAAATGTAATAAGCTGCAAGGCTTACCCAACAATATAACGTTGATCACCAATAATCTTCCATCCGGATATTTCAGAGATTTGCAAATAATTAAAGAATTATTTATTCCTTCATTCGAAGAAATGAATGATTGTTTGCAGATGGTTGCGCAAATGATGGGTGAAGTGAAGATAAACGAACATATACTGGATGATCCTAAATATCTTTTGATATTCAGTGTCGAAGAAGTTAACAGACTGGTTCTGGAGGGTGTTCCTTTCCGTGATGCTTATAAGCAAGTTGGACTGGAAATAGAAAAAGGGAATTTTAGTCACAATAAAGAAGTACATCATACGCATGAAGGTAGTATTGGTAACCTATGCAATGATCGTATTGATATACTCAAGCAGCAGGTTGTAGATCAATTCGAATTTGAGAAAGTGATATCTGCTGAGACAAAATTACTTGGAGAGAATTGAATTCTTTACCAAATAAGTTTTAATGCATAGCTTAATATTTATATATGAAAGAATCTGAAATAATCCTGGCGAGCTTGTCAGGAGAGGATAAGCCCGGGGTTACTGCAGCCTTAACTGCGGTTTTAGCAGATCACAATGCCAATATACTTGATATAGGGCAGGCTAATATACATCATTCTCTTTCTTTGGCAATTATGTTTGAAGCAACGAATGCCGGAGACGTTATAAAAGATTTGCTTTTTAAAGCTACAGAGTTGGGCGTTGTTATCCGATTCTCACCCATCAGTAAGGACAATTATACCCGCTGGGTGAATCTTCAGGGAACAAAGAATAGATATATAGTTACAGTTCTGGGGCGTGTTTTAGACCCTTCTCATATTTCAGCTGTAGCACAAGTAAGTCAGAAGCATAAATTAAATATCGAAAAGATAATACGTCTGACAGGTCGTGTTCCATTGGCTGCTTCGGAGCGTCCAAGCCGTTCATGTATTGAATTGTCGATCAGAGGAACTGTAGATGATGTAGATGCCCTGAAACATGACTTTATGAAACTGGCCGATGATATGGGTATCGATATCGCTTTTCAGGTAGAAAATATGTATCGCCGTATGCGTCGTCTTGTTTGTTTCGATATGGACTCTACATTGATTCAGACTGAAGTTATTGATGAACTTGCCGAACGTGCAGGAGTGGGAGATGAAGTAAAAGCCATTACAGAAGCTGCTATGCGAGGAGAAATCGATTTTAGTGAAAGCTTCAAGAAGCGTGTTAGTTTGTTGAAAGGTTTGGATGAGTCTGTTATGCAGGATATTGCAGAGAATTTGCCTGTAACAGAAGGAATGACACGCCTTATCCGCATATTGAAGAAGAGCGGATGTAAGCTGGCTATATTATCCGGCGGATTTACTTATTTTGGAAATTACTTGAAAGACAAGTATGGTTTCGACTATGTTTATGCAAATGAATTGGAGATTGAAGACGGTAAATTGACTGGCAATTATGTAGGCGATATAGTGGATGGTAAGCGTAAAGCCGAGTTGCTTCGTTTGTTGGCACAGGTAGAAAAGGTTGATATTCGTCAGACGGTAGCAGTAGGAGATGGAGCGAATGACCTTCCTATGCTGAATATTGCAGGGCTAGGTATTGCTTTTCATGCTAAACCAAAAGTGAAAGCAAATGCGAAACAATCCTTATCCAATGTAGGTCTCGATGGTATCTTGTATTTCTTAGGCTATAGAGATTCTATGCTCGAAGGAGAGAAGTAAACAAATACAAAATATAAATTTTAAGGCTGTCTTGTAAAGGATGGCCTATTTTTTTTAGTATTAACACGGATGTTAGTGATATTTTATCTTTATTTAATAAATGTTTAATATTCAATTGGTAAAAGTCTAAAAATATATGGATCGTGATTTTTGCACAGAAAAGATATATAGGAACTTTCTTTCCGTATCAAGTATAACTTTTAGATATTTTGGGATTATAATAATATCTGAAAGGAGTTATACCCAATAACCGCGCTATCCAAAATCCACTTTCACAAGCGGAAATTTAAATCTGTAAGGTCGGTAATAAATAAGGAGACTTACTCGGATATTGGGGGTTACAAATGCCCAGAACACCCTAAATAACTCCTTCCTGATATTTTATCATTTCCCTATCTCTATAAACAGGAAAATATATATTTATGCCACATTATTGGCAAAATTCTACTATTGTGTGTTAGCTACACATCTGTAGCCAATACAAATATAGGCAAATATTTGGTATTAGCTATAGTAGTTATGTTAAAAATACACGAAGGTGTTAATGAAATGGAAAAATGATAGTTTTTGCGTGTTTGTTGTCCTTTTTTAAGGTTCTATATAAAGATAAAAAGCGATAATCCATACTTAATTATCGCTTTTAGATATATATTAATTATTTGTACATCTTGTTTCGTAATGATTTTATATCCTCGGAAGTGATATAATCATCATAATCCATGATCTTGTCGATAATTCCGTTCGGTGTCAATTCTATTACACGATTACAGACGGTTTGTATAAATTCGTGGTCGTGCGACGCCATCAATACATTTCCTTTGAACTGAATGAGTGTATTATTGAAAGCCTGTATCGATTCCAAATCCAAATGGTTGGTGGGTGAGTCGAGAACAAGACAGTTTGCGCTCTTTAGCATCATACGTGCTATCATACAGCGCATCTTTTCGCCCCCTGAGAGTACTTTCGTGTTTTTTAGTACTTCTTCACCCGAGAATAACATTCTGCCCAAAAATCCTTTTATATAGATTTCGCTTGTGTCATCAGAGAATTGTGATAGCCAGTCGATCAGGTTCAGGTCTTCTTTAAAATAATCACTGTTATCCAACGGTAGATAAGCGTTGGTAATAGTTTGCCCCCAGCTGAACGTTCCTGCATCAGGCTTGGCATACTCATTTATTATCTCAAAGAATGCAGTCATCGCGCGCGGATCTTTCGAAAGGAATATAACTTTATCTTCTTTTTCTATGTTGAAGCTGACATTGTTGAATAATACTTTCCCTTCTATCGATTTGCTCAGCCCGTTTACCTCCAATATCTTATTTCCGGGCTCACGATCGGGTGTAAAGATAATTCCCGGATATTTACGAGACGATGGCTTAATTTCTTCAATGTTCAGCTTTTCAAGCATTTTCTTACGACTGGTAGTTTGCTTCGACTTGGCTACATTGGCACTGAATCGACGAATAAATTCTTCCAGTTCTTTTTTCTTTTCTTCAGCTTTTTTATTCTGTTGCTGTTGCTGACGCAAAGCTAATTGGCTCGATTCGTACCAGAAGCTGTAGTTACCCGCAAACATAGTTACTTTACCAAAGTCTATATCTACAGTATGTGTACACACAGAGTCTAAGAAGTGACGGTCGTGCGATACAATCAATATTGTATTCTCTGCATTTGCCAGATAGTTTTCCAACCACATTACAGTTTCAATATCAAGGTCGTTGGTAGGCTCATCGAGAAGCAGGTTGTCTGGATTACCAAACAAAGCACGAGCTAACAAAATACGTACTTTTTGCTTACCGCTCATATCACCCATCATCTGATAGTGCAAATCTTCGCTTACGCCAAGTCCACTTAATAGCATTGCTGCGTCATTCTCTGCATTCCATCCTTCAAGTTCGACAAATCGTTCTTCAAGCTCCGATGCTCTGATACCATCTGCGTCCGAAAAATCTTCTTTGGCATACAGAGTATCTTTTTCTTGCATAATACTCCATAGCGTACTGTGCCCTTGTAGAACGGTGTTCATTACCGTTTGATCATCAAACGCAAAGTGATCTTGAGACAATACAGAGAGGCGCTCACCCGGTCCTAAAGAAAATGTTCCGGTTGTAGCATCTTTTTCGCCGCTAAGTATTTTGAGAAGTGTAGATTTCCCTGCGCCATTAGCGCCGATTATACCATAGCAATTGCCACTTGTAAATTTAAGATTCACGTCTTGGAAAAGTACTCTTTTTCCAAACTGAATCCCTAGATTAGAAACTGTTATCATTATTATTATTCAATTACAGATTATATACGATATAGGATAATATCTCATTACCCAAATGCGGGCACAAAGGTACAAATTATTGGCTGATAATCAAAGCATACCAACCTTTAGGAATAAAATTATATTATAATTTAGACTAAAGACAGTCTCATTCTTCGTTTACAAAGAAATAGCTTTTACTGCTTGTTTCTTATCTATTACATTCTTACAAAGTTCTGATTGTTACAGAATGTCTTATTTCAGGAACGATTTGAAAAATACGTCTTTGTATTCCATCCCAAGCTTCGATTGTGATTTTATTATCCGATTTGTTATTGACGTATTTTTCGAAGCCATACAGATAAGAAAATTGCGTGAAATAATCGGGTTTTGTAAATTCTTTCGCAATGTCATTATAGTATCCTGCACTCCAGAACATACAGTCGGAAAAACCTTCCGAGTTGGTAAAGCGAGTAGTTTGATCTCTGAATACCATTGTATCATCTATGAAATAACGATATCCGGCAGACAGGACATCTTTGTTGCGTTCAAACTTTCTGTTGTTTACCTTTTCTATAATGTAACCCGGACGTATACCGGCAATATAAGCAGGGGAATTAAAATCTACATCTTTGATATGTCCCAGATCATCTGCATCATAATAAATCCCTGTATAATTATATTTGTTTGTTTCTACAATATAATTAGCTTCTCTTTTGTTTTGAGTATATGGAAACTGTTTGAGCATCAAAGGTGTATGAAGCTTCACATAGTCTTCGAGCGAATACTGAGCAGAAAGATAATCTTTGATATTACAATCCCATATTTGAGTTAGCTTAGAATTATCTATGTATTTACGATCATAGAAGCTGAATCCATATTCCACTACGTATTGAGCCGAAGAACCTACTTTAGGATCATTGGAATCAAATATAGGTAGAAGTACCAATTGTTTTTTGTCGCAGTCGTATCGTAATGATGCAGGGTTATAATTGGGGTTATTCAACCCGGTGTATCTGTTGTTGGGCGAGTAGCTGTAATATGCCTGTACTACTATATCCGGATCGGAAGTATCTCTAACCAAACCTTTCGACTGCAATTCTTTTTCTAATAAGTTTGTAATCTGCTTGTCTATAGCCGGAACATTTTTTCCTGCATCATAAAAGTCGTATGTGTGATAATCTGTGAAATCTACATCAGAGTTTGTCTGTACATGTAGCGGTAGGGTAAATATCTGATGATTTGTGTTTTCAAGGCTGTAAAAAGAGTATACCTCAGACAATTGTTTTTCACTTACCGAATTAGTCGCAATACATTTACGCATAAGCGGATACTCCTTGAAATAAGTATTCATATTGCGAATTGTAAATTTTACTTCGGGATCATATTTGTTATCAAACAGCCAGTTTGCGATGGTCTGATTGTCTCTCAGATATGTGGCCTGCCCATTGATCTCCATTATTATATCATCGATTTTTATTCCTGATTTTTCGGCAGGAGAGTTGGGCTCTACTCCCGTAATAACCAATTCACCATAACCCCAGTTTTGGTTTCTGCTAACTTCGAATGTTATGCCGTAATAGCAGTTTTTTTCATAGTCTTGGGCTTTTGCGTAAAAGGGAGTTATAAATAAAAGAAGAATAATATAAAGTACTTTGTTCATTTTGGGACCAGATTGAAAAATTAGAGCACAAAGATAGAACTAATAGATTAAATGCAAGTTATCTCTTGCCGAAAAAAGATAATTCTAAAATTTTCTCTATGCGGGGTAAGCTTGTTTTTTGTTATTTTGCCAATTTATCTATAATTGCCAGCATCTGATTGTAATTCTTGTCTATTGATTCCAATAATTTGTATTGTGCACGGGTACGTACTAAATTATGCGTGTCATATTTAACCTTATAATAATTGTCACCGTCTATGTAATCCATCAGAAAGCGAAGTACTTGTTCGAATGTGATATATTTCGCTGAAAATGCAAGATTCTCTATTTCGGCTGGAATAAGAAATACTTTTGTTTCGGAGAGGTAGCCTTTGGTGTAGCCTTCAAAAATATCCATTTTGAGATACACATTGTCGAGATTCTCATCATCTTCTTTTCCTGCATTTGCATAAGAACGAATGGCGTCACCATAATCATTTAGGCAGATGCTGTTAAGTACTGTATCGAGATCGATTACACAGAGTACATTCTCTTGTTTGTCGAACAAGATATTGCTTATTTTAGTGTCGTTGTGAGTCACACGCATCGGTAGTTCCCCTGTCTCTGCTTTTGTCCAGAAGTGCAACATCTCTTTTCTGCGGTTCTCTATCCAATCTATTTCCTGCTGTACCTGCGATTTTCTGCCTACGGGATCTTTAGCCAACACATCATCCCACTGGCTGAAACGTATGCGCATATTATGAAATCCGGGTAGTATATCTGCCAGAGGTTCTTTCATATCAGCTAGCATAGCTTGAAATTTCCCGATGC
>ENA-OWNX01000613-OWNX01000613.1-gut-metagenome-genome-assembly--contig:-NODE-613-length-11517-cov-3.951661_pt1 | contig 11517 bp, 8 predicted proteins | sample MGYA00248250_ERZ651778 | MGnify/ENA primary metagenome ERZ651778 (study PRJEB26908, sample SAMEA4031702) | gut metagenome | biome: gut; feature: normal infant; material: stool | place: China | collected 2015 ...
AATAACCCTGAATAGTAGTAATATTAAAAATTTATTCATTACTTTTTCTAATCAATTTAAACTCAATATATAACGTTTCCATTACTACAAAAACAACAAAAACAACTGTATATATGATAGTTATAATAAAAATAAACTTTACATCCATTTTCTATAATTATATTTGTATATTTGACACCAATAGGAATATAAATGTAGGTATCCGGAACAAAACATTAACTTTATATGATATAAACTGCCCATTTGAAACTTCGATCGTTAACCATATTTTATAAAAAATATAACAATAAGAATTAAATCTAAATATATAATGAAGATTTATCTAATAGTGGCGCAACTGGATTGATTATATGATAAACACATCATTGAGAACATGAATAAATATATATTATCTTTTGTATTTTTAGTAATAATTGGAATATCCCTATTTATCCCTGCACATTCCACATCCATTTGGCAGCGTAAAATCACGAATTATGAACGAAGCCAGTATAAAGCCGGATTTCAGAACTGGATGATAACACAATCTGACAAAGGATGGATATATTCGGCAAACTCAAACGGCTTGTTAGAGTTCGATGGAGTAAACTGGACATCATATCCAATAAGAAATAATGTGATACGGATTATTAAAATTATTGATAACAATATATACATTGGTGGTAGTTCGGAATTTGGCCTTTTTAGGACAAATGCAGTTGGCCAGCTAACATACCACTCCCTATCAGACAAAACAAAAAATTGGGGAGGAGAAGTTTGGAATATAGAAGATGGGAGAGATGTGATCTACTTTATAAGTGAACGTTATATCCATATATATAATAAAAAAGGAGGAAATGTCAGCATGATAGATTCCGATACAAAAATAGACTGTTCTCTTTTACATGAAGGAACATTGTATATGGCAACACCTAATGGAATCTTTTATCTAAACTCGAATAACAAACTAACATTTCTAGAAGCATCCGAACCATTGAGTGGGCATAAAATCGTAAGCTTATTATCATACAATAAAGATATATTAGTAACATCGGCGAAGAAAGGTTTATATCTGTTAAACAAAAGCAACATACAACAAATTAACTCCATAGCTGATAGCTTCATACAGAAGAATCAATTATTTAGCACAGCCATATCAGGATCAAAAATAGCTATCGGATCAGTCCAAAACGGTGTCATTATATTCGACCTAAAGGATCCGGTCTATAGAGAAGAGTTTAATATTAATAATGGCTTAAAGAATAATACAGTTTTAGGGTGTTTTTTTGATAGTAATCAAAACTTATGGCTCGGACTTGATAAAGGAATAAGCTATATAAGCCTCAATTCTCCAATCAGTCCATTATTTGCAACAGTATCACCGATCGGCACAGGATACAGTAGCGCCATGTACAATAATGAACTATATTTTGGGACTAACCAGGCTCTTTATAAGCTGGATAAAGATAATCGGTATCAATTAATAAAAGGCTCGGAAGGGCAAATCTGGTCTATCAACATAATAGATAATACGCTCTTTAGTTCGGGGGATAATGGTATAATGGTAATAACCCCCACAGAGACGTACAAAATAGACCTTCTAGGAGCTTGGGAAACTCATGCCCTAAGCGAAGACAAGAATAAGCTTATGGTTGCTACCTATTCGGGATTCTGTATTCTGAAGAGGGAAAATGGACGTTGGATGTTTTCACATAAAATCCCCGAATTTAGAGACTCATTCCGAGGATTTATAGAAGATGACGAGCCCTATAATTTTTGGGTAGCAAATGCGAATGGTACCATGCGCCGACTAACCTTCGATAAAAACTTTGAGAAAATAATCCGATACAAGACCTATACGCTAAATAATAATGCTTTCGATTCCAATATTATTATCAGAAAGATAGAGAACAATCTGGTTATATGTACCCGCAACGGAATACTCCAATATAGCCGGATAACCGACTCGTTCGATCATTATACTCAACTCGAGTTGATGCTGGAAGGACCAAAGTATTATGAATTTCTCTATGTAGATAAATACAAGAATATATGGTTTGTAGCCGATCGCAATCTAAAAGTTTTACCATATAGCGAAGGTAAATACCAAGAATATATACATAACTGGGGGCTTTCGAACGAACTGATAGACAGCTATGAAAACATAAACATGATCGATCCCGAAACGGCTATTGTAGCCGTCGATAACGCTTTCGCAAGAATAGACATGTCAAGGAAAAATGGTAAATTCTCAGCGATAAATACATACATCAGAGAAATAACCTGTAGCAAGAATGACAGTATCTTAAGCTATGGCAGCAGCGAAAAAAGACTATCATTGCCATACTCATTAAATTCTATAAAAATAAATTTTGCAGCAACCTTCTACGATCATTCCTCAGATATATTATATAGCTTCAGGCTGAAAGGAATAGATGACGATTGGAGTATCCCCTCGACTAATACTGTTAAAGAATACACAGGTCTTCACGAGGGCAAATATGTTTTCGAGGTAAAAGCATTTATCGATGGTAACCCCGACTCTTCGAGTATCACATCATTCAGCTTTACAGTCCATCCCCCTTGGTACAGATCTGTACTTGCTTATCTGCTTTACTCATTGGCTATCGTGATTTTAATACTTATCATCTATAAAAAAACAATCAGTAAGCAAAAGAAAATTATACATCAGAAGGGCGAGGAGCTAATTGCTCAAACCAGACGCTATGAAGAAGAAACAAAGCTGAAAGATGAAGCGATATATGAGCTACAAAACGAGAATCTGAAAAATGAATTGAAATATAAAACGCAAGAACTGAATGGTTACATGCTGAATGTAATTCGCAAAAACGAGATGCTCGAAAATGTGAAGAGAAACGCATTGAATATATCTAAGGCCATTGAGGAAGAAAAACAAATAAGTACAATCAAACAAAAAGTGATGAGTCTGATCAGCCAGATCAATACGAATATTGAGCATGACACTGACTTCGAAATATTCCAATCCAATTTTGACCTGATACATCAGGATTTCTTCAAACTGCTTGACGAACGGTTTCCTAATCTGACACGCAATGATAAGATATTGTGTGCATACCTCAATATGAACCTTTCCTCGAAGGAAATAGCACCGCTACTTAACATATCGATCCGAGGCGTAGAAGTAAACAGATACAGATTACGAAAAAAAATGGATCTTGACAGAGATGTAAACTTATCGGATTTTCTGCAAAGCTTGAAGCAAAATATCTGACATTTTGATAACGATAGAAGACACAAAGAGTATCCGACACATTACAAATTGAATTATTTTTATTATTTCAATTACAGTTATTGATATTTTGTCGTAAAATATATTTTAGGATACAAATATAAATCTTATCTTCGAGAGATGTAACCAAGAATCAAACATCATGGACATCAGACTTGATAATAGATTACCCGAATATCCGTCTTTTGTTGAAGGGATACGCCGTGCACCCGATAGGGGCTTTAGGCTCAGTGCTGCTCAGACAATAACAGCACTTAAAAATGCTTTGCGATATATTCCCGTCGAATTACATGAAACCTTAGCTCCTGAGTTTCTCAAAGAGCTCAAAACCCGGGGACGCATCTATGGATACCGTTTCCGTCCACAGGGAGACATCTTCCCGAAGTCTATCGACCAATATAAAGGAAACTGTATCGAAGGAAAAGCCTTTCAAGTAATGATAGATAATAACCTTTGCTTCGATATTGCATTATATCCGTACGAGTTGGTTACGTATGGCGAAACAGGGCAAGTTTGTCAAAACTGGATGCAATATCAATTGATTAAAAAGTATCTTGAAGTACTTACAAGGGATCAGACCTTAGTTATTGAGTCCGGACATCCTCTTGGTCTATTCAAATCGAAGCCTGATGCTCCGCGAGTCATTATCACAAATTCGATGATGGTCGGCATGTTCGACAATCAGGCTGATTGGGATATTGCCGCACAAATGGGTGTTGCCAACTATGGACAAATGACAGCGGGAGGATGGATGTATATAGGGCCGCAAGGCATAGTACATGGGACATTCAATACCCTATTAAATGCCGCACGGAAAAAATTGGGCATTCCCCAAGATAAAAACCTGGCAGGCTATCTGTTTGTTTCCTCAGGTTTGGGAGGTATGAGTGGCGCACAACCGAAGGCTGCCGATATAGCGGGTGCTGTTTCTATTGTAGCCGAAGTAGATCTCTCTCGTATCGAAACACGTTTCAGACAAGGATGGGTACATCATATCATATCCGAAGCAAAAGAAGCTTTTGATATGGCTAAACAAGCTCAAAAAGATAAAAAGCCTTGCTCCATAGCTTATCATGGCAATATTATTGATTTGCTGGAGTATGCAGAAAAAAATCAAATTCACATAGACCTACTTTCAGATCAGACCTCCTGTCATGCAGTATACGAAGGCGGCTATTGCCCTGTTGGGATATCATTTGAAGAGAGGACAAGATTATTAAAAGAAGATAGGCAAACATTTCACAAGCGAGTAAACGATTCTCTTAAACGTCATTTTGAAGTTATCCGTAAACTAGTCGCTAAAGGCATATATTTCTTCGATTATGGCAATTCCTTTATGAAAGCGATATACGACTCGGGCATAAAAGAAATATCTAAAAATGGCATCGACGAGAAAGATGGCTTTATCTGGCCTTCGTATGTGGAAGACATTATGGGACCCGAATTGTTCGATTATGGATATGGGCCTTTCCGTTGGGTTTGCCTCAGCGGAAAACACGAAGACCTCATCAAAACAGACCATGCAGCAATGGAATGTATCGATCCTACACGAAGAGGACAAGATAAAGACAATTACGAATGGATTCGCGAAGCTGAAAAAAATCAACTGGTAGTTGGTACACAGGCACGTATCTTATATCAAGATGCTTTGGGGAGAATGAATATTGCCCTACGTTTCAATAAACTGGTTAGAGATGGAGAAGTCGGCCCGATAATGTTGGGGCGCGATCATCATGATGTAAGCGGTACAGATTCTCCATTTCGCGAAACAGCAAATATAAAAGATGGCAGCAATGTAATGGCAGACATGGCTGTACAGTGCTTTGCCGGAAATGCAGCAAGGGGAATGAGCCTCGTTGCGCTTCACAATGGTGGAGGCGTTGGCATTAGCAAAGCCATTAACGGAGGATTTGGATTAGTTTGCGATGGTAGTGAACGAATTGACGAAATTATACGTTCATCTATGTTATGGGACGTGATGGGAGGAGTAGCACGCCGTTCGTGGGCACGAAACGAACATGCAATCGAAACTTGCGAGTCTTTTAATCAGACTCACAACGATGGTTATCATATCACAATACCCTATATTGCAGACGATGAATTAGTAAAGAATATTATAGAAAATAATTAATGAAGAAACTTATCACAATTATACTTCTGCTTTTATCAGCTAATGTTTTTAGTCAAAATATAGACCTAAAAAAGATAGCCGAGCAAATTACAGAAGAAGGAAAATACCTTTACCGGCTCGAAATTACAGCATGGCATGGGACAGATATTTTTGCAAAAAGCTTCAAAGAGAAAGAGCGCATCGGTGGATATTTCTCCTATATCGATAATGGAACTGCAAAATGTTTGTTCTTTTCAAGAAGTGCAAACCCAAAAGTAATCGGGGTCGTTTCGTTCGGAGATATCAAAATAGTAGAAACCGCAACTATAGACTTCAAGGAACGAGGCTTCAGGGAAGATGAAAAGCAGCTGTTTACTATACGGCAAAAAGCTTTAGCCGAAATACAGGAAGACAGCGTCTTATTCAAGACATATAGCAATACAAGCTTCAATCTTATCCCTTATATCCGTAACGGAGAAAAAAGAGTATATGTATTAACTGCTCCGAAGGTTACCGGAGTAATGCTCTTCGGAAACGATTATCTGCTAACGTTTGACGAACAAAACAATGTGAAAGAGAAAAAGGAAATTCACAGAAATCTAATTCCTATCGACTTTGACGGAGGAAAAGATGCCGTAGTCTCTGTTCACTCTCATGCTCCTGAGACAGGCGACTTTATTACGCCTACTGATATTTGTACGTTGATGCTTTATGCACAATATGCGGGATGGGACACACATATAGTACTTTCAGATAACTATGTGAGTATATGGGATTGTGATACAGAATCACTTACCTTGGAGACAAGAGCAGATTATGATAAAACGAAATAAGCAGGATAATAAGTAAAATTAAATTCGGTCTGTCATCCTGAGGCACGAAGGATCTCTATTTAGAAAAAGATATGCACGCTATAAAAAGGTAGAAATAAGTCAAGTCTTAATAAAATAATATCATGAGCTCAAACAAAATCGTTGAATGCGTTCCAAATTTTAGCGAAGGACGCGATCTTGAGAAGGTAGAAAAGATCGTAAATGCTTTCCGTGCCAAAGAAGGCGTTAAGCTGCTAGACTACAGCACCGACAAAGACCACAACCGAATGGTAGTAACCGTTGTAGGCGAACCCGACGCTCTTAAAAAAGCAGTGATAGAAGCTATAGGCATAGCAGTACAAGTAATAGACCTTAACCACCACAAAGGACAACATCCCCGTATGGGAGCTGTCGACGTAGTTCCTTTCATCCCTATCCGCAATGTAAGTATGGAAGAAGCTGTCAACCTCTCGAAAGAAGTAGGACAAGAAGTAGCCGAACGCTACGGATTGCCGGTATTCCTGTACGAAAAAGCAGCATCAGCACCTCATCGCGAAAATCTGGCTACAATCCGGAAAGGAGAGTTTGAAGGACTGAAAGAAAAGATGACTCTACCCGAATGGAAGCCCGATTTTGGTCCCGGTCAGCCACACCCAACAGCCGGAGGTGTTGTTATAGGGGCACGCATGCCGTTGGTAGCATACAATGTAAACCTGAATACCAACAAGCTCGAGATAGCAGACGCAATAGCCAAAAAAGTACGATTCTTAGGTGGTGGATTACGCTTCTGTAAGGCTATGGGCGTGGAATTGACAGAAAGAGGAATCGTACAAGTATCGATGAATCTGACTGATTTTACTAAAACAGCGATATACCGTGCTCACGAATTAGTAAGAATAGAAGCAAACCGTTACGGAGTATCTGTTGTAGGGGCAGAAATCATCGGTCTTGTTCCTATGGATGCCTTGATAGATACAGCGGCTTACTATCTGGGGCTTGAAGATTTCTCGACAAAGCAGGTATTGGAAACACATTTGATGGAGTAGACTTGCCTTGTCATTCTGACTAAAGGGAAGAATCTCTTGTCGCCATAGAGTCGAGATGTGTCGTTACACTCAACATGACAATAATGGATAACACATGAAAAAAGGAAACATCATTATAAAAAACGCAGCACAATTAGTTACTTGTTCCGGCTTTTCGGCAAAGAAGGGAAGAGAAATGTCTAACCTGTCGATCATCGAAAACGGATCAGTCATTGTCACAGGGGGTATAATCACATTTGTTGGCAAAAGTGCAAACTGCCCTCCCCTGTCAGATTTTCCCGAACATATAGTCATTGACGCTACTGATAAAGCTGTACTCCCCGGATTTGTGGACTCTCACACGCATTTTATTTTTGGAGGCTATCGCGAGGAAGAATTCTCATGGCGTATGCGTGGCGATAGCTATATGTCTATAATGGAGCGTGGCGGTGGTATACACAATACAATGACAGTAACTCGCAATGCTTCTTTTGAAGAGCTGAAAGAAGCCGGACGGAAAAGACTCGACAAAATGTTCGCTATGGGTGTAACCACTGTAGAAGGTAAGAGCGGTTATGGAATGAACAAAGAGACAGAGCTTAAACAACTGGAAGTGATGAAAGCTCTGGACGAAGAGCATCCTATCGATATCGTAAGTACTTTTATGGGAGCACATGCCACACCTCAGGAATACAAAGGCAGAGAAGATGCCTTCTTAGACTACCTGATAAAAGAGGTGATGCCTTTAGTAAAGGACAAGAATCTGGCAGAGTGCTGCGACATATTTTGCGAAAAGAATGTATTTGACATACAACAATCACGAAGATACTTAACAGCAGCTAAGAATCTCGGCCTTAAACTAAAAATACATGCAGATGAGATCGTGACACTCGGTGGGGCTGAACTGGCTGTAGAATTAGGTGCATTATCGGCAGACCATCTGCTACAGGCATCAGACAAAGGAATTGCAGATTTAGCAAATAGCAATACTGTTGCGACCTTATTGCCATGCACCGCATTTTCTCTGAAAGAAGATTATGCACGAGGCCGATATATGATAGACTCGGGCTGTGCTGTCGCTTTAGCCACAGACCTCAATCCGGGAAGCAGTTTTACGAATTCCATACCTCTGTTGTTTGCTTTGGCATGCATTTATATGCAGCTTTCGCCCGAGGAGGCTGTTACTGCACTCACTATAAACGGGGCGGCAGCTTTGGGAATAGCGGACAAGATTGGTAGCATAGATGTGGGCAAGCAGGGCGATTTAGTGATATTAGAATATCCTTCTTACAAGTTTCTACCTTACCATATAGGAATGAATATTGTAGAAAAAACAATTAAAAATGGAGTTATTTTCAATTAACAATTAATTTTCAGGTTTAAATTTATCTATTATAGAGTATTTTATATTAAGTTAGAGGGATAAAAAGGTAACAACCAAAAACGTCTAAAAACTGTCACTTTTGTTACTTTTTAACAAAAAAGCGTTTTACTATGCAGAAACAATAAAATCTATTATAAAACTATCTTGGTTGTTGTTTTAATATATTTTATCTTGCTGCCGGTAAGAAACATTCCATATACTAATGTAAAAGGAAATGACAAAAAGAAAAAAAAACATATTGTTAATAATTTTTATCTTTCCGATAACTATCATTATTGGTATGTTATATTTTGTCAAACTGGGTGGATACTTTATTCTAAATAAAGCGGAGACAGGTGTATATATAAATGATATTAAGAATAGTCCCGAGCTGCCAAATAGATTCTATGAGATATACAATATAATCTATCCGGATGCTTTAGACAACAACCCTTGGAAGCATCTCTTAAATAAAACGTTAGAGAAAAATGATTCCCCGTGTGCATGTGAGGAAGTGATCTACATAAGCTGGTATCCCCTACACACAAAGACATCTGAAGTAATATTACTCACATCTTTGACAGAAGATTATGCATCACAAAAAGAGTGCTTGAGATACTATGCCTCAAAATTTGTATTCCCTAATAAAATAATAGGAGTGCGGAATGCTGCTGTACAATATTTTCATAAACAAATTTATTTCTTGAGTGATTCAGAGTTTACAGAACTCATATTAATAATGAAAAATCCATTCATTTATAATAAAAAACGCTATCCGAATAGAGTGCGAGCAGACATAAATAATATTCTTAAGAAATTACATAATTCTTAACCTTTTAAATTGTAGTACCATGCTAGTAAACCTATCAGTTAAAGATTTTTTAGCAAAGACAGCAGGAAATGACCCTGTACCCGGAGGAGGTAGCATTGCAGCATTAAATGCAGCAATAGCATCAGCATTGACAGAAATGGTAGCCAATCTTACCATTGGTAAAAAAAAGTATGAAGACAAAGAAGGATTGATGAAAAAAATTGTCGCTATAACAGAAAACTATAGGGCAAGCTTTATGAAAGATATAGATGCCGATTCGGAAGCATATAATAATGTTTTCGCCGCATTCAAACTCCCCAACGAAACAGACGAAGAAAAAACAGAACGCAACAACCAGATACAGGAAGCAACCAAAATTGCAGCAGAAATACCAATGGAAGTAGCCCGCAAAGCCGTGGACATAATGGATGTTATAGCGCAGGTAGCCGACCAAGGTAATCAGAATGCTATAACGGATGCCTGTGTAGCTATAATGACAGCCCGCACTGCTGCGATAAGTGCTATACTGAATGTAAAAATAAATCTTTCCTCGATCAAAGACATAGAATATGTAGCGCTAATGACACAGGAGGCAAACTACCTGGAGAGCGAAGCCATCATGAAAGAGCAGGAGTTATTGAGTAGAGTAAGCAAAATACTATAAGTTTATGAAGAATGTCTATTATATCGGTTCCGGAGAATTGGACTTCGAGATCATTGAACAAATAATCAACAAAAACCTTAAACTAGAATTAGCCGCTGAGGCTAAAGAACGTATACAAAAGTGTAGGGATTATCTGGATCAAAAAATAGAGTCGCAAAAAACACCGATGTATGGCATTACCACAGGTTTCGGTTCGCTCTGCAACAAGAACATATCTCCGGATGAACTTACACGCTTGCAGGAGAACCTTGTTAAATCGCATGCTTGCAGCGTAGGTGAAGAAATCTCTCCTGTTATTGTCAAGCTGATGATGCTTCTCAAAGCTCACGCCTTATCATTGGGGTATAGCGGGGTGCAGGTTATTACCGTTCAGCGGATAATCGACTTCTTCAATAACGATATTATTCCCATCGTTTGCGATCGTGGTTCGCTCGGAGCATCAGGCGATTTAGCACCACTGGCAAATCTATTCTTACCCCTTATTGGTGTCGGCGATGTTTATTATCAGGGACGGAAACGTGAAGCAATGAGCGTTCTCGATGAGTTTGGCTGGAAGCCAATCCGTCTGATGAGCAAAGAAGGGCTGGCTCTACTGAACGGAACACAGTTTATGAGTGCCAATGGAGTATTCGCCATGTTGAGGGCATTCAAACTATCTAAAAAAGCAGATTTAATAGCTGCCCTTTCACTCGAAGCTTTTGATGGCTGCATCGATCCGTTTTTGGATTGTCTCCACCAGATGCGTCCGCATAAAGGACAAATAGAAACAGCCGATAATTTCAGAAAACTTCTTGAGGGAAGTGAGCTTGTCGCCCGGGAAAAAGATCATGTACAAGACCCTTACTCTTTCAGATGTATCCCTCAGGTACATGGAGCAACAAAAGACGCTATAAGATATGTAGCTTCGGTGTTGTTGACAGAAATAAACTCAGTAACGGATAATCCGACCATCTTCCCCGATGAGGATAAAATTATATCAGGAGGAAACTTTCACGGACAACCCCTCGCTATTTCGTACGATTTTTTGGCAATTGCTTTAGCCGAATTAGGAAACATTTCGGAGAGACGTGTAGCTCAGCTAATTATGGGATTGCGCGGACTACCTGAGTTTCTTGTCGCTAATCCGGGAGTAAATTCGGGATTTATGATACCTCAGTATGCTTCGGCTTCGATGGTTAGCCAGAATAAGATGTATTGTTATGCTGCATCGAGCGACTCTATTGTTTCATCCAATGGGCAAGAAGACCACGTGAGTATGGGTGCCAATGCTGCGATTAAGATATTCAAAGTAATGGATAACTTAAATCATATACTCGCCATCGAATTGATGAATGCGGCTCAAGGAATAGATTTCCGCCGTCCTGCAAAAACATCTCCTATACTCGAAAACTTCCTGAAAGAGTATCGCAAAGAAGTAGCTTTCGTAAACGACGATATCGTTATGTATAAAGAAATACACAAGACTGTAGCTTTTCTGAATAG
>ENA-OWNX01000616-OWNX01000616.1-gut-metagenome-genome-assembly--contig:-NODE-616-length-11447-cov-2.951803_pt1 | contig 11447 bp, 6 predicted proteins | sample MGYA00248250_ERZ651778 | MGnify/ENA primary metagenome ERZ651778 (study PRJEB26908, sample SAMEA4031702) | gut metagenome | biome: gut; feature: normal infant; material: stool | place: China | collected 2015 ...
AAGATGAGTCTTTAGATATCATCGACCTGAAAGACTTACAAAAGCTATTGGAATATGTAGGAAACAATGCTAATCGTTTTATAACAAGCTATGGCAATATCTCTACGGCAAGTGTTGGAGCTATACAGCGTGGATTAATTGCGTTAGAGCAAGAAGGTGCTGATAAATTCTTCGGAGAGCCGAATCTGAATATCGACGATCTGATACAAACAGTAGGAGAGAAGGGCGTTATAAATATATTGGCAGCAGATAAGCTGATGAATTCTCCACGTGTATATACTACATTCCTGATGTGGCTGATGACCAAGCTGTTTGAAGTGATGCCCGAAGTGGGAGATCCGGATAAACCAAAACTGGTATTCTTTTTCGATGAAGCTCATTTACTGTTTAGTGATGCCCCGAAGGCATTGTTGGAAAAGATAGAGCAGGTTGTCCGTCTCATTCGTTCGAAAGGGATAGGCGTCTATTTTATATCACAGACTCCTGCTGATATTCCGGACTCTGTATTAGGTCAGTTAGGAAATCGTGTACAACATGCTTTGCGAGCCTATACGCCAAAAGATCAGAAAGCAGTTAAAGTTGCGGCGCAGACTTTCAGAGCGAATCCTAAATTTGATACAGAACAGGCAATCTCCGAATTAGCAACAGGAGAGGCTTTAGTCTCGCTATTAGATGAAAAAGGTCGACCCAATATGGTCGAAAGAGCTTTTATTCTACCCCCTGAAGGGCAAATCGGCCCATTGGATACTGCTGCCCGTAATCAGATGACACAGGGCTCTATATTGTATCGCCACTATGCTCAAGAAGTAGATCGGGAATCAGCTTACGAAATCTTAACGGAGCGTTTGCAAGGTACTTTGAGTGAGAAAGAGCAAGCGGCGCAGGATAAAGCAGAGGCAAAAGCTCAGAAAGAAGCCGAAAGGGCACAGCGTGAACAGGCTAAGATTGACCAAAAGAATGCCGTAGAGAACAAACGATTTTGGAGTAGAATGGCAACGACAGTGCTTGTCCCTATTGCCAAACAGGTATTGAATGTGTTTCTCAAAAGCTCTTCAAAGAAAAGATAGAGCCTGATATATAAACTATAGAAAGACAGTCGACTGGAATCAACCATTCGGCTGTTTTCTTTATAGATACAATCTTTGTTTATTTTTTTTCAAAATTTACTGTCGGATTAATTTATCATCCTACCTTTGTAGCCTTGAACCCAGAAAACAATAAAGTCTTCAAATACGAACATTTGTTGAGCATTGATTTCGCTTTCAAATTCAGACTGAATAAAAGGAAATAAATATGCAATTACTCAGACCGCACCATTGGAAAGATTATGAACTGATCGACTCGGGCGATTATGAAAAATTAGAACGTTTTGGTAAATACATTATCCGACGTCCCGAACCACAGGCAGTATGGCGTAAGTCTCTGCCCGAGAAAGAGTGGGAGGACGCAGCCGATGCCACTTTCAAGAAGGAAAAAGGGAAGACATCCCAAGACGGTAATGACAAAGGTGTTTGGGTACAAAAAAATGGAATGCCCGATCAATGGTTTATCAACTATGAATATAAGGAAATGAAACTTCGGTTTCGCCTCGGTCTTACTTCTTTCAAGCATGTAGGGGTGTTTCCTGAACAATCGGAGAATTGGGACTTCATATACGATACAGTTCGGAACCTCAATGTTTCTGAACCCAAAGTGTTGAATCTTTTTGCATATACAGGTGGGGCTTCTATTGCGGCTAAAAGTGCAGGAGCTGATGTGACGCATGTAGATTCTGTGAAGCAGGTAATCACGTGGTCGCGTGAAAATATGGATGCTTCCGATCTGCATGATATACGCTGGATCGTAGAAGACGCACTTAAGTTTTGCCGTCGTGAAGTGAAAAGAGGTAAGAAGTATAATGGGATAATACTAGACCCTCCTGCATATGGACGTGGTCCTGATGGTGAGAAGTGGATATTGGAAGAGAATATAGCTGAAATAATGTCTCTTTGTTCGCAATTGCTGGAGGAATCAAACTCATTCCTTATACTAAATCTCTACTCTATGGGCTTCTCGGCTGTCATCGCCGACAACCTCATAAAGGATTATTTTTCTGATGTCAAAGATCGCACGTACGGAGAACAGGTTGTTCCTGAAAAATCCGGTAAAAATTTACCTTTGAGTATTTATATCCGTTTTATCAGAAAATAGTGTCACTTTCTGTATATTTCCGTTTCTCGTGTAAGTAGCTTGTATATATAGTATTATGCTGGTTTCTGTGAGCAAAAGGTGACAAAAGTGACAGTTATTCGTATATTTTTATTTGTAACTTTTGAGATGCTTCTTTTTTTACACTTACTTATAATATATGATAACTTTATAGAATAATCTTCTATTATATAGTCTATATATAGAATATAATATATTTCATAACATGACTTATAACAAAATTGCGAATAAACCGTTAATAAAATAAAACAAACACAAATACATAGTATAAAAATCGAAGCGAAAAGTATGAAAAAAGCTCTGACTATTGCGGGTGTTGTTGTCGTTGTGCTTATAGTGGCTATGATAGCAATTCCTTTCTTGTTTAAAGATAAAATCAAAACTGCCGTATTGAATGCCGCAAACGAAAAACTAAATGCAACAGTGGATATTAAGGATTTTGGACTGAACTTATTTTCCAATTTTCCTAATGCAACACTTTCCCTAAACGATGCCTCGGTAGTGGGTGTGGGAGACTTTCAGAAAGATACACTGTTGAGTGCTAAATCGGCAAGCGTTACTATCGACTTGATGAGCCTTTTTGGTAGCGAATATAATATATCTAAAATCAATCTGGATAAGGCTTCTATATATACAAAAGTACTTGAAGACGGACGTGCTAACTGGGATATAATGAAGGCTGACTCTACAGCATCTGCTTCAACCGAAGGTGAATCGGCTTTCAAACTCAATTTGAAAAAGATTACGGTCAACGATTGTAGTTTTGTTTATCAGAACGATTCTACAAAGATGAAGGTGACACTTAATAAATGGAACGGAGACTTGCATGGTGATTTTTCGGCTAGCGAAACAACATTAAATACGAACTCTACTATCGGTGAAGTTACATTTGTTATGGATGGTATTCCATATTTGAATAAAATACAAGGTGTGGCCGATGCCACCATCAATGCGAATCTTGATAAGATGGAATTTGCCTTTAAGGAAAGCAACTTGCAACTAAACGACCTTAAGGCATCTATTGATGGTACTTTTGCTATGGTGGGCAAGGATTATGAAGATATGGAGTTCGATCTTAAGCTGAATGCGCCGGATACCCAATTTAAAGATATCTTATCTCTTGTTCCGGCTATGTATACAGCCGACTTTAAGGATGTAAAAACGTCAGGAACAGCAAAGTTGGAGGCATATATCAAAGGTCTTATGCATGGTGATAGTTATCCAGCGTTTGATGTAAAGATAATAGTGAATGATGCGATGTTCCAATACCCTTCTTTACCCAAAGCTGTTAATAACATAAATATTGCTATGGCTATAAACAGTAAAGGTGGCTCGTTGGATAATATGATTATTGATATCAGCAAGTTTAGCTTCAATTTGGGCGGTAATCCTTTCTCGGGAAGCCTGAATGTGTCTACACCGATGAGTGATCCCAACCTGAAAGCACAGGCAAATGGGACGATTGATTTAGGTATGATAAAAGATGTATATCCGTTAGAGAAAGGTACAGCTCTAAATGGCAAGATGACTGCTAATCTGAATGTTGCTGCTCGGATGTCTGCAATCGAAAAAGAACAATATGAGAATGTATCGGCAGCAGGAAGCTTGAAGTTGAGCAATATGATTTATAAATCTCAAGATATGCAAGATGTGTTGATTAACGATGCCGGATTGGAATTTTCGCCACGCTATGTAAATCTGTCTTCTCTAAATCTAAAGATTGGTAAAAATGATCTATCAGCGACAGGACGTCTCGAGAATTTTATTGCTTATGCATTGAAAGACCAAACACTGAAAGGTCAGTTGAATATAAAATCAAACTACCTGAATGCGAATGATTTTATCAGTAGCGAAACTGCCGGAACAGAAGAAACCGCATCATCATCAACAGAAGACATTATTATTCCTAAAAATATAGATTTTGTATTGAACGCAGCCCTCAACCAAATTGTATATGGAAAAATGAATATTACAAATATGGTTGGTAATATGACTGTGAAAAACGGAGTGCTTGCTCTTAATAATGTTGGAGCTAATGCTTTGGGCGGTTCTTGTAAAGTTAGCGGAACGTATGACACATCAGAACCTAAGACACCGAAGGTTAACTTTGATTTGGCTTTGTCGAAAGTTTCATTTGCTGAAACATTTAAGTCGGTAGAATCTGTACAAAAGTTTGCTCCTATATTTGAGAAATTGGGAGGAACATATTCTATGAACTTCAAATTTAATACGTCTTTAGGTGAGACAATTATGCAAACTTTGGCTAGTCTTACAGGTAGTGGGGCTCTGCAAACAAACGATGTAAAAATAGAAGGAGTTGAGGCTTTAACAGCTTTGTCGTCTTCATTGAAGACTGATGCTTTGAAATCATTCTCTACGAAAGATTTGAATTTGCCGTTTACTATAAATAATGGAAAACTGAATACAAAGCCTTTCAATGTAAACTTTGGCAATGGAGGTGTTATGAAATTAGAGGGGGCTACTGGCCTTGATCAAAGTATCGACTATAAAGGCACTGTTACGCTTCCTAAATCGTTGACAAACCATTACGTGTCGTCTGTGCCGATTACAATAGGCGGTACATTTACAAGTCCCAAAATTGGAATAGACACCAAGGCGTTGGTTGCCGGAGCTGCTTCGTCTGCCGTAAATGAGCTTTTGGGAGGAGAAAAAGGAGCTGATGTTTCAGCGAAGGCGTCTGAAGAAAAAGCGAAACAAATAGAACGGATTAGATCGGAAGCGGATGCCACAGCAACAAAGTTGGTGACTGAAGCGGAGAAACAATCACAGGCTTTGGAAGAAAAGGCAGGGAGTAATCCTCTTGCAAAAGCAGCGGCTAAGGCGGCTGGAAAGAAGCTTGTAGAAGAGGCTAAAAAGCAAGGTCAGAACTTGAAAGATAAAGCCGAAGAACAAATAAAGAAAGTAGAAGGCGCGGGTAACTGATAAATAATTAATTAAAAAACTGTCTGAAAAGAAGATGTTTATTGTAATTCTGAGTTTTCTTTTCAGACAGTTTTTTTTTAGTCCCTATTAAGTCCTCCACCCAAAGCTTTGTAGAGAGCAACTAACGAATAGAGTTCGTTTAACGTAGCATTATTCAAAGCTATCTCGGCATCGAACAACTGACGTTGTGCGTCCAGCACATCGATATACTTAACAGCTCCGTTTACATATTGCAACTTAGCCAGCTCGTGATAAGAGTTAGCCGAATTGTATAAAGCTTCTTGTGACAGATATACCTCTTTCATTTTATTGAACGTAATGATAGAATTATTTACTTCCTTAAATACATTCAATACCGATTTTTCGTAGCTATATACTTCTTGTTCGTATGCAGCTTTTGCCGCATTATGTTTTGCTTTGTTTTTGCCCATATTGAATATCGGGCCGGTAAGTACTCCCGAGATAAACCATGTCGGACTTTTAAGAAAGTCTGTGAGTTCGGTATTCTCTCCACCTAAACGCCCTGTAAGTCTTAAAGAAGGAAACATATCGGTGTAGGCCATTCCTACTTTAGCATTAGCCTCTATCAGCTTTTGTTCTGCCTGTATCATATCCGGACGGCGTTTCAGTAGCGACGATGGTAAGTCGATAGGTAGGCTGGCTGGAATTTGCAGGTGACTAATGTCATCTTTGCCTCTGGGAATGTTTCCGATGGGAAACTCTCCAACGAGTACAAAAAGATCATTCTCTTTCAGTTTTATCTCATTTTCGAGATTTGGAATCAGCGTTTCGGTACGGGCTAGTTCAACAAGGCTTTGCCTGTATGGTATTTCAGATGTCAAACCACCTTCGTAGCGCAATTTGGCAAAACGAACTCCTTCACGTCTGGCATCCAAAGTCTGTTTTACTATTGTAAGCTCTTTATCTAATGCTTTTAATTCAAAATATGCCTGAGCAACCTGTGCTACGATGGTTAGGTGCATGGCTTTTTGCGCTTCTACCGTTTGCAGATATGCAGCAACTCCGGCTTCGTTGGCCCATCTCAGTTTACCCCATATATCCAACTCCCACGATACGTTAAGATTGGCTCTAAGCTCAGGTGAATATTTTTTCGAATCGCCACCATAGTTCAGATATTCCTTTTGTCCTGCCACTTCAGCCCCAACTTCAGGGAATAGGTTTGCAAATGATATTCGTTTGTTTGCAGCCATTTCTTTTATGCGGGCAGCCGCTATGAGCATGTCTTTATTGTGATCGAGAGCTTTTGTGATGAGTCCTTGTAATACAGAATCCTGATACAGGGCACTCCATCCGATATCAGAGGCATTTCCCTGATTCGTTATTTTTGCATCGAATGCCTGAGGTATATTCATTTCCGGCTGTTCATATTTCTGACCTATTTTACAAGATGAGAATAATGCTGTGGAAATGAGTAGTATATATGTAAGTTTATTCATTGTCATCTCTTTTTATAAGTTTCTTTATTTTCGGGAACTTAGGAAACTTAAGTTCAGGGATCTTAAACTTATCCTTTACTTTATATACCATCACAAAGAAGAATGGCACAAGTATTATTCCTAATGTAATAGCTACAATCATACCGAAAAATACACCTGTTCCTATCGAATGCCTACTGGCTGATCCCGGGCCGGAAGCTATTACCATCGGTAACATACCGAGTACGAATGCTAAAGATGTCATCAATATCGGGCGGAAACGTAATTTGGCTGCCTGCATTGCCGCAAATATGGGTTGCATACCTGCATCGACCTGTATCTTGGCAAATTCTACAATCAGGATAGCATTTTTAGCGGCTAATCCAATTAAGGTTACGAGTCCGATTTGAAAATACACATCATTATCCAATCCTAATATCCAGATACCGATAAATGCTCCTAGCGCAGCAATAGGTAAGGATAATATCACGGAAATTGGTACAGTCCAACTTTCGTATAATGCCGCCAAAAACAAGAATACAAATATCAGAACCAGTACTAAGACTGTACCTGTTTGCCCGCTAGCCTTTTGTTCCTGAAAAGAGAGACCGCTCCATGCTACCCCGATATTAGCGGGTAGGTGTTCTTTTGCGATGTTTACAATTTCGCTCATCGCTTGTCCCGAGCTATGTCCTGCCGAAGTGGTAACCTGCATGGATGCCGATGTGTACATATTGAAGCGCGATATATTCCCCGGTCCTGTGGTATAGCTGGTTTTACCCAAAGCTGTAAGCGGAACCATGTCTCCACTTTTCGTTTTCACGAAAAAAAGATTGATATCGCTGGCTGTTGCCCTGTATGATTGATCGGCCTGAATGTATACTTTGTATATGCGGTTAAACATATTGAAGTCATTTACATATACTGACCCCAGATAGGCTTTCATTGTTGAAAAAATATCAGACATTGGTACACCGAGTAGCATTGCCTGATCACGATCCACGTCAAAATATAGTTGAGGGATTTCAGATTGCAAAGAAGAAGAAACATTTGAAATGCTCTTAGACTTATTTGCATAATACATAAAAGTATCAGAAGCAGCCACCAGATCGTCCCACTGAGCATCGGAGCGGGCTTGAAGCTTCATTTCCACGCCACCTGCCGATCCGAGTCCCGGAATGACAGGAGGACGGCTCACAAATGCTCTTATTTCGGGGTAATTATAAAATTCTTTTTGTGCGTCACGCATCACCTGGTCTACACCCGTACTTCTTTCTTTCCACGGTTTAAGGATAACCGTCAAAGTTGTCCGTCCCTGATTGGTTCCTACACGCGGGCTCGATCCTGTTACATTTTGTACATACTCTACCGCTTCATGATTGTCAAGATAAGCTACAGCTCTATCGGTAACAGTACGCATACGCTCGAGTGTTGTGCCTTCGGGCATTTCAAGCTCTACGGTAAAATAACCTTGATCTTCTTGTGGAATGAAACTGGTCGGGACTATTTTATTCAATACGAAAATAAATACAAGCACCATTCCAAATGCTGCCATCGTACGTCTAGGGTTGTTTATAACCTTCAGTAATATGTTTGCATATTTCTTATTACCATTCCCTAGCCAGATATTTATTTTTCGGAAGATGAAGTGCTTTTTCTTTTTCGATGGTTTTAATATTATAGCACACATGGCAGGGCTGAGGGTGAGAGCTACTACCGCAGATATAAGTACCGATACGACAATGGTTACAGAAAATTGCCTGTAGAGTGCCCCTGTTATCCCATCAAGGAAGCTTACCGGTACGAATACAGCAGCCAAGACTAACGATGTAGCGATCAAAGCCCCCGTTAATTCCTTCATTGCTCTGTGTGTGGCTTCCCGTGCACTTACACCCTTCTGTTCCATAATACGTTCTACGTTCTCGACGACGACAATCGCATCATCCACAACAATACCGATCGCCAAAACCAATCCTAGAAGAGTCAGCATATTAAGGGAGAATCCCATTATAAGCATAAATCCGAATGTACCGATCAAAGAAATAGGCACGGCAACTATCGGAATAATAGCCGCACGCCAATTTTGCAACGAAAGGAATACTACTATAATAACAAGCGTCAGGGCTTCGAACAATGTTTTATAAACTTCGTGAATAGATTCTCCGATATATTCCGTCATATCGAAAGGTATCAGATAATCTAAACCCTCGGGGAAATCTTGTTTTATATTTCCCATGGCTGCCTTTACTTCATCCGCTACTTCCATGGCATTAGCACCGGGAAGAAGATAGATGCTCAACATGGTTGCATATTTGCCATTCAAACCACTTTCTGTACTATATGATGATGCTTCCAGAGAGACTCTTGCAACGTCTCTCATGCGTATGAACGAACCGTCGTTGTTGGCTTTTACTACAATATCTTCAAATTCACTCACTGTAGACAAACGTCCTTGTGCTGTGATGGGCATAGTCACATCTACATGGACTATCGGTTGTTTACCGAGTTCACCGGCAGCCGACTCTCTATTCTGATCTTTTAGAGCATCCTGCAAATCTTTGATTGTTAGTCCAAAACTGGCGAGCCTGTCGGGATATACCCATATTTGCATGCCATAATATCGGCTGCCGACATTCGAAACACGTCCCACTCCGGGTATACGCCTGATAACGTCAAGTATATTTATAGTTGCATAGTTGCTTAAGTATATCTCGTCATATTTAGGATCGTCAGATGTCAAAGCAATAGTCATTAATTGTCCGGGTGCTTGCTTTTCAACAGAAATCCCACCTTGTAGAACTTCAGCCGGTAGACGACTTTCGGCTAACTTTACCCTGTTTTGTATTTCTACTGCTGCGAGGTCAGCATTGGTATTTACATCAAACGTAACGGTGATGGATAGTCCTCCCGAGTTGGAACTGCTTGATTCCATATATATCATACCGGGCGTACCGTTCAACTCTTGTTCGATGGGTGTTGCCACTGCCTGAGAAACTGTTGTGGCATTTGCTCCCGGGTAAGAAGCTCCTATTTTTACAACGGGAGGCGTTATTTGTGGATACTGCTCGATTGGCAATAGCACCAGTCCGATGATACCTATAATAACAATCAGTAAGGATAAGACGGTGGAAAGTACAGGCCTGTCTATAAATAATCCCGGCTTCATTTTTTATCCTCCTTCTTCTTTTCATCCGCTTTCTCGCGAGCCTCTATTTTTACTTCCTCTTTATTACTCCTTGCTATAACTTTTTGTCCGTGAGTAAGCTTTTGGTATCCTTCTACAACAATGTGCTCATTCGGGCTCAATCCACGGATAACGACTATCTTATTATCATGTTCGGGACCGGTCTCTATATAACGTTTTTCTACTATGCTATCCGGACGTATAACAAATATATTGGCTCCTCCTTTTTCTATCGAAATAGCTTTTCGGGGGATAACTACAACATTTTCCAATACATTAAGCAATAATTTTACACGGGTGAATTGTCCCGGCAGAAGAACCTGATTCGGATTAGGCAATACTGCACGTACCCCAAAAGTTCCTGTTTTAGGGTCAACAAGGGGTGATGCAAAGTCTACGATTCCTTTTTCGTTGTATACAGAGTTGTCGGCAAGCGTAACTGTAACAGTTGGCTGCCACGACCGGGTTGTATCCAATTCGCCTAAATGCACATTCCTGCGTTGACTTCTTAGATAGTCGAGAGAAGTAAGTTTGAAATCGACCAATACGGTATCTCTTTTTACTACTGTAGCCAATAATGACTTCGAATTTCCTACCAAAGTACCTATGTCTACATACCGTTCGCTAATATAGCCGGATAGGGGAGACCGTACCACTGTATAGCTTAATTCCAGCTCGGCTTGTTCCAAGTCGGCTTTACTCATTGCTACATCAGCTTTCGACATATTCAGTGCAGCTACTGCATTGTCAAGGTCTAGCCTACTGGCAGCATTTTGATTATATAAAGGTTCTATTCTTTTGAGATCACTTTCTGCTTTTAGAGCTTGCGCTTCATCTCTTTTGAGCTTTGCTTTTGCTTTTTCAACTTTAGCTTTGTAAGTTCTGTCGTTAATGTAAAATAAGGGTTCTCCGGCTTTCACTTCTTTCCCTTCATTAAAGGTCATCTTTTCGAGGAATCCCTCTACACGTGCATGTATTTCCACATTGCGTGATGCTTTAATAAGGCCGACATATTCTCCGTATATTTCGAAATTACCTGTTGTTACAGTTTCAACTTCAACAATTGGAGCCTCGACTTGAGTTTTTTTACATGCGTATAGTAGTAATGTACTCAGTAAGGTGATAGATAAAATACTTTTTATGTTATTCATAAATAATTAATTGTAGTCAAATCTTAAACAACCTATTAAGCTTTTTTGTTTAACATATATTGAGTTTATATTATTTCTTTTAGTGTGCAAGGGTCGGTACTTTAGAGTCTTCTATAATCTTGTATATATATCGTATCGTAATTGTCCTCGTTTCAAAATAAGTTTTGCTAATTGCAAATGTCCAGCATATCATCGCAAAAGTACACATTCATTTAATATATTGTGTATAATGGCTATATTAAAGATTATAAAAGGTTGGTAAACAAAATATATGTTACAATCTGATTGCAATCGTTTGCATAACAAAAAGCAGCATTTTATAAAATCTTTTGATACAAAACAAAATAGGTCTTCTCATATTTGTAGTATAATCCTAAAATATCATGAAAATACAAGTGTTTCTAATGTTAAATCTGAACCAAGATTTATTTAAAAATATCCAAAATATAACATTTGCCTCTTCTATCCTCTATTCAAAATTCAGGGTTGATCAGGATTTTATCGAATACGAATAGTATTTTATGC
>ENA-OWNX01000617-OWNX01000617.1-gut-metagenome-genome-assembly--contig:-NODE-617-length-11429-cov-3.953224_pt1 | contig 11429 bp, 7 predicted proteins | sample MGYA00248250_ERZ651778 | MGnify/ENA primary metagenome ERZ651778 (study PRJEB26908, sample SAMEA4031702) | gut metagenome | biome: gut; feature: normal infant; material: stool | place: China | collected 2015 ...
ATATCTGGGCAACGGTTTCGCTGGCAGTACAGTCTACAAATACAGCGTTGAATATATTCATGTTGAGGATCTCGTCTCTCAGAATTTCCGGAGAGCTTGGTATTCCCTTTTCGTCCAGTTCTTCTTTGTACTTATTCAGGTTAATCCCTTCACGACAGAATAAAGCTTTCTTTCCTCGGGCAATACCGACCACATTTAGCTTGAGGCTGTATTGCTCTATCAGCTTCGGTTGTTGCTGCCTAATTTGTTCAATCAAATTTCCTCCAACTGTACCAATGCCGACAATAAAGAGATTGAGTACCTTATAGTCGGACAAGAAAAACGAGTCGTGAATAGAGTTTAAAGCCTTCCTCAGATATTTATTCTTAATAACAAAAGATATATTTACCTCCGATGCACCCTGAGCACAAGCAATAACGCTAATACCGCTCTTCCCTAATGTTTCGAATAGCCGGCCGGCAATTCCCGGAGTATACTTCATATTTTCGCCAACAATAGCTACTGTAGCAAGGTCTGTCTCCAGTTGTACACGGTTGATACTCCCCAATGCTATTTCTTTGGCAAACTCTTCTTCAAGAACATGTACTGCCAGTTCGGAGTCGGCAGTGCGTACCCCAATAGACGTGCTATTTTCGGATGATGCCTGAGATACTAAGAAAACACTGATGCCATTATTTGCCAGAGCTCTGAATATTCGGTAGTTTACACCGATAATACCTACCATTCCGAGTCCAAGAACTGTTATCAGACATGTGTCGGATATAGAAGATATACCTTTTATCATCGCCTTTCCCTTCTTTATATCTCCGTCGTGAGAGATATAAGTTCCGGGAGCTTCGGGCTTAAAAGTATTTTTTATGCGAATAGGGATATTCTTGTGATAGACAGGGAAAATCGTTGGCGGATAAATTATTTTTGCTCCGAAATTACAAAGTTCTGTTGCTTCGGTAAATGTTAGGTTTTCTATCACATGAGCGCCATTGATTACCTTCGGGTCGGCAGACATAAAACCATCTACATCAGACCATATCTCTAATATATTAGCATCGAGTGCTGAAGCAAATATGGCAGCAGTATAATCCGACCCTCCACGACCCAAATTGGTAATTTCTCCTGTTGTTTTACAGGTGGATATATATCCTGCAACAAGAATCCTTTTGGATGAGTTGTCGAAAGCATCTCTTATCAATTTGCTTGACAATTCGATATCGGGTATATGTTTTCCGAAGGAGGAATCTGTTTTTATTAATTGTGTGACATCCAGAAAGTCAAGATCGGAGAATGCAACGCTTATTATCAGCGACGACAAGCGTTCGCCATAGCTTACTATCTTATCCGATGTTTTTGCCGAAAGGTCGTTTATAAGAAATACACCTTTGAATATATTACTCAACTCTTCCAATAGTTTATTCACATCCGCCTCTAATGAGGGGCGAGCTTCTTCCGGAATATCCAGCTTACTGACTACAGTAATATGCTGCTCGATAATTTCACGAAACTCTCGTTCGTAAGAATAATCACCGGCTGCAGCCAGATTGGAAATGAGCAACAATTTATCTGTGATTCCTTTAAAAGCAGAGACAACCACAACTATAGGCTCTTCTATTGTCCCTATTATCTTTTTTACATTCGCTATATTCGTAGCGGAACCTACGGATGTTCCGCCAAACTTCATTACTTTCATTCGCTATTATGGTCTTATTTACTTTTGTTTAGAGTTGAGAACTTATCTTGGTCTATTATAATTCGTTGAAGATGTTCATTATAACTAAGTTTAGGAACTCTAATGGCTCCTTGACTCGACTTCACCGTTTTTGCAGCTTTCTTCACGCGAGAAGTTCCCGTTGTTATTTGTGCAATTGCCTCGGCAAGGAGTGGCTCCGCAGTATCTCCCAATTCAGAGAGTCCGCCTCGCCATTCTGATAGAAGAGGACACTGAGTTTCAACTCTATTTCCGTTGTCATCTTCATAATAAGCAGATTGCATTGTATATCCTTCCTCCCATTCCGAAATCTCAGAATCAGGTGTTAGTCCATTAATATATTCACCTTTCCCATTTGCATCAGTAAGTCTGGAAATTAGAGGTTGCAATTGCCATTTAATTTTTGAATTATCTGATTTCACAGTCATAGATGCTTTATCTTTCCCTACAGTTGTTTTTCCAATCTGGAAAACTGTCATGTAAGGTTTTAAGCCATGTATAACCAACTCGCTGGCGGATGCTGTATATTCAGTAGCAATCACATACAGACGGCTAAGGCTTAGTTGCGGGATTGATGTACTCGTTCCATATACTTTGTTCAGGAAATATTCATTAAGAGCATCATTGCCATATTCTTTTACGATAGAGTCTTGAAAATGAGTGTTATATTTTTCTTTTGCAAATATATTACTGGTTTTTCTGTTTGGAACCAAAGCACTAGCTAGATCCATAGCAGAGGTAAGATATCCTCCGGGATTGTAGCGAAGATCAAGCACAAAGTCTGTTATTCCTTGGCTGTTTAATGATCGAATGCTTTCAATTAGTTCAATGTCATATTCGTAGTTGTTTTCGTCACTTTCATCAGCACTTCTTTCAAATCCGTTATACATCAAATATCCTATTTTAGTTCCGGGTATAACTTTGCTTATGAATATTGGTGATTTTTTAGACTCTGCTGCCTGAAATGTTTCTAGCTTCACTTTTTCACCTTTATTGTTATATATCCAGAGCGAAAGCGATGTGTTTTCTTTGAGAATAGTTGAATAATTATCGTAGTTTACGTCTGTATCATTCACTTTGTATATTACCTGGCCTCTTTTTAATCCTTTGCTTTCAGCCGCAGACCCTTCATTTACATAGAGAACAAAAAGACCAATTGATGTGTTTTGAGAGCTGGAGGTCGCAAAGTAATTCATTGGTATATATTCAAATCCTAGATTTGCATCAGCATATAATGCCTTTGTTTTTTTAGAAGTGTCTTCCTCTATCCATGAAAAACGGTCGCCATCAACCTTTCCATAATTATAGAGTATACCATAAAAGAATTTTTCAGGATCTTGCGTGTAGTCGGGTGATGAAGGCAAATTTGTATTCCATAGGTACAAACTTTTCATCTTGTTGTAGGCCCACTGGTTTGTGAGTTCGTTGTCGGTTAATTCTTTGGGAGGAGTAATCGGATCGTCCTCTTCCTTATCTCTACATGCATTGAAAGATAATAGAATTATTGCTAATAAAAATATGCTTTTTACTTTCATAAATGACAAAATAATTGGCCTTGGGTGGATTTTTGTCCTCGAAAGGCAGAATTTTACAAATGTATGTATTTAATGGTTTCTTACAAAATTAATTCACCTTTCCCCTGACGAATTATTTCCGGCTCATCGCTTGTACAATCTACGACAGTAGAGCCTTCTATACCTCCAAATCCGCCATCGATAACGATATCTATCTTCTCTTGATATTTCTCGTAGATGAGTTCGGGGTCGGTCGTATATTCAACCACTTCATCTTCGTCTTTCACCGAAGTGGTAAGTATTGGGTTTCCTAGGTTACGGACAAGCTCTCTTATTATATTATTATCCGGAATACGTATCCCCACCGTTTTTTTATTTTTATATATCTTCGGTAGAGATGATGTTGTATTAAGTATAAACGTAAAAGGGCCCGGTAAATTTTTCTTCATCAGTTTAAATATTGCATTATCTACTTTTGCATATTCACTGATGTTGCTTAAATCGTAGCAGATAATGGAAAGGTTACTCTTTGCCGGATTTATATCCTTCATCTTGCATATCTCTTCCACCGCGCGTACATTGAGCGCATCACAGCCGATAGCATAAACTGTGTCGGTAGGATATATAATTAGTCCGCCATCTTGCAAAACAGATACAACCCTGTCAATTTCTTTCTGATTGGGGTTTTGTTCGTATAATTTTATAAGCATGTCATCCTTTACATTTTTTATTAAAATCAAAAGTAATGATTAATATGAAAAAACGGCCCATAAATAATTATTTATGGGCCGCTCGTCTATTTTATTGTTTTATCTGCTTATTTCTTCTCGATATAATCTTCAACAATTGCCTGAGTTAGACCCATATTAGAAAATCCTCCGTCGTGGAACAAGTTTTGCATCGTTACCATACGCGTCAAATCAGAGAACATGACAATACAGTAGTCGGCACAAGATTCTGCACTGGCATTTCCAAGAGGAGACATTTTTTCTGCAAAGTCGAAAAATGCATCCATTCCGCCAATACCTTGTCCGGCAGTAGTTAAAGTAGGCGACTGTGAAATTGTATTCACACGTACCTTCTTATCACGACCATATATATAACCAAAGCTGCGACCGAATGACTCAAGCAATGCTTTTGCGTCTGCCATATCGTTGTATCCGGTAAATGTACGTTGTGCAGCAATGTGAGTAAGAGCTACAACGGAACCACCTTCTGCAATTGCATCCAGTTTTTTCGCTACCTGCATCATTTTGTGGAAAGAGATAGCTGAAATATCCAATGTTTTATCTAAAAATCCATAATCAAGGTCATCGTACTGTCTTCCTTTACGGAGGTTGAGCGACATACCAATTGAGTGAAGTACAAAATCAATTTTTCCGCCAAGGGCTTCCATAGACTGAACAAAGACTTGCTCAAGATCTTCTACGCTAGTTGCATCAGCAGCAATAACCTTAGCATTCAGCTTTTCGCTCAAAGCCTTGGTCTCACCCATTCTTACAGCTATAGGAGTGTTTGACAATGTTATGATTGCACCTTGTTCTACAGCTTTCTCAGCTACTTTCCAAGCAATAGACTTCTCGTTTAATGCGCCGAAGACAATTCCTCTTTTGCCTTTTAATAAATTGTTACTCATGTTTATATCTATTTATTGATTATTAGCTACTTATAAAAATACGACGATAGCTTATAATAGTTTATCGCACAAAAATAGTAAAAATGTGCAATAGTAAAGCTAGAATCCATCTAAATTTACATGCACGCCTTATTTATAATTCTCCAGATCGATTTCCATAAAGTCTGAAACCTCTGTTTCCCACCTTTCTTTTACAAATTTCACATGCTCAGGATTATCGTTATATGTTTTATATGCTGTAGAATCGGCAAACTCCATATAAAAACAGAAGTTGAAATTCGTCTTTTTACTGACCTGACGGAATACCTGGAAATTTTTTACTTCGGGTATGGCTGTTAATATCTCTTTGCCTTCTTCCAAAAATTTAGCTGTTTTAGGATCATCTAACTCGTGTTTAAGATTAAAAACAACTACGTGTCTGATATTCGTATTCGTGCTTTCAGCTTCTTTCTTTTCTTGTTTACTCTTATCGGAGCAAGCATACAGAGGAAGGAATAGTAAAATGAGCAGAATTAAGTTTTTCATAAGCGAAGTGTTTAATAATTTAAGATATTACTAAAGTAAATAATTCTATGTAGGTCTTAATACAACCTTTTTAAAAGATCTTCTCTTTTCAATCTCTTTAATTCTTTTATGATTTGCGGACGGTAACCTTTATCATACCAAAAGAAGAATTGACGTTGTGCCAATTTTTGTTCTTTTGTCCGTGCTGTATATACTTTTTCCAGCGTATATGGATGATAGCCTGTATAGTATATCTCTGTAGCCACCGTCATAGGAGATGGGGTGAAATCCTGTATCTGTTCCAGTTTGAACCCCAAAGGCTTGGTAGCAACGGCCAACTCTGCCATGTCTATCTCTGTACACCCGGGGTGTGAAGATATAAAATAAGGAATGAGCTGTTGTTTCAGTCCCGACTCTTTGTTTATTTTCTCAAATATTTTCTGAAAAGTGTAAAACTGCTCAAAGCTCGGCTTGCGCATATAGCTGAGCACTTTATCGGATGTATGTTCCGGAGCAACTTTAAGACGTCCTGATACGTGATTTATAATCAGTTCTTTGGTATACTCTTCAGATATCTTATTCAGTCTGTCATCTTCATTCCGATGCAGTAACATATCGTAACGTACCCCGCTACCAATAAATGATTTCTTTATCTTAGGTATTTTATCTACAGCCTTGTATATTTCTAAAAGATGAGAATGATCTACATTCAAATTCTTACATATTTTGGGATGAATACATGATGGGCGTTTACATTTCGCACAGATGCTTTCATCTTTACCTTTCATCTTATACATGTTTGCAGAAGGGCCTCCAAGGTCACTTAGATAACCTTTGAAATCGGGCATGTCCGTTATTTCTTTTACCTCTTTCAGTATAGACTCTTTAGATCGTGAAGCGATAAACTTACCCTGATGGGCTGATATGGTACAAAATGCACAGCCTCCAAAACATCCGCGGTGCATATTGACCGAGAATTTTATCATCTCGAAAGCCGGAATTGTCTTTCCCTTATATTTGGGATGGGGTAGGCGTGTATATGGAAGATCAAACGAAGCGTCCACCTCTTTTTCCGACATCGGAGGGTAGGGTGGGTTAATAATGACAGACTGCTCACCACATTTTTGAATGATGCGGGAAGCATTTATCATATTTGATTGTTCTTCTACAATCTTGAAGTTTTTTGCTTGGTTCAGTTTTTCTGACAAGCATTCTTCGTGTGAAAAAAGATAGATATCCTTTTCCTTTCCATCCGGCGTATTGTCCGACAGATATGCTGTTTGTGGAATATCTTTCAGGTCTTTTATCGATTTCCCGCTCTTTAGTTCTCCGATTACAGCTCTCAGAGGAAGTTCTCCCATTCCATATACCAACAGGTCGGCTTTGGAATCTACTAAGATTGACTTATGGAGTTTATCGTCCCAATAATCATAATGTGTTACCCGGCGTAGTGATGCTTCTATCCCTCCTAGAAGGACAGGGATATCGGGGAAAATCTCTTTTAGAATATTGGTGTATACAATCGAAGGTCTATCTGGTCGCATGTCAGCTCTGCCATTAGGTGTATAAGCATCATCAGACCGTAGCCGTTTGTTTGCAGTATAATGATTGATCATCGAGTCCATCGCTCCGGCTGTTACTCCGAAGAAAAGGCGAGGCTTACCCAATTTTTTAAAATCACGCAAATCGTCCCGCCAGTTAGGTTGGGGTACGATTGCCACTTTTAGCCCCTCGGCTTCGAGAATGCGGCCGATCACAGCAGCTCCAAAAGAGGGGTGATCTATATATGCATCTCCCGAGAAAAGGATAACGTCAAGTTCATCCCATCCTCTGAGGTCAATCTCTTTTTTTGTTGTAGGTAACCAGTCAGTAAGACGATATTCTTTCATAATCAGATGCAAAGGTATTGTTTTTTTATAGTTGAGGTATTTTTAAGAATGATTCTTAACATTTTATTTATTCATCTTTATATCCCAGATAGCTTTATTTTCATTTTCTTGAAGAAAGGGAAATTGTCATCAAAAGACCGTGATTCTTTTGGCTTTTATTATAGATAACATGGTCACAATAAATGAAATTTAGTATTTTAATGTTATCTATTTATTAAACATTATATCTTTGTTGTATGTTAATATTTGTAATGAAAAAAGTTTTATCTATATCATTTATCCTTGTTTTAATTCTTACGGCATGTTCTACTACCAAAAACATTCCGGACGGAAGTTATTTGTTGGATGATTTTACCATAAAGCATGATACAAAGAATGCAACCTCTGACTTGGAAGATTTTGTTCGCCAACAACCAAACACAACGTTACCCCTTCTGGGAAAGGTAACCCTAAAAATCTACAACATAGCAGGAAGTGATTCTTCATGGATAAATAGGAATATCCGTAAACTAGGAGCACCGCCTGTAATATATAGCTCGGGGCAAACGTGGCAATCGAGGAACCAACTCCTTAAACAGTTGAATAACCAAGGATATTTGAATGCGGAGGCAGATACTGTATTGAAGATAAAAGGGAAGAAAATATCTGTAACGTACGACCTTAAAGGAGGTAAACCCTATACTGTGCGTGACTATAAGTATACGCTTAGCGATACCACAATGACTCGCATTTTGACACGTATTCCGATGAAACCTTACATAACGTCTGGGGATATGTTTGACATGGAGCTTCTTGAGGAGGAAAGGCAAAGAGTGAATAGCATAATGCGAAATGTGGGTTATTATAACTTTTCGAAAGAATATCTCTATTTCAAAGTGGATTCTACACTCAACTCACATCAGGTAGATTTATTTCTGGATGTATACCCTGCAAAAGATAGTTTGCCTTACCCTCGTTATAAAATAAACAATGTAACGATAATATCCGGCTTGAATTCAACTGCTGATGCAAGAGGGCAAAATGATGGGTTGGTGAGTGCAAAGAGATGGTTTTTCAGGAATGCAGATACTGTGGACTATAAAGGAATAAAAATTATCAGGGGACGAAATAAATTTCTACGAAGCTCTACTATTGTTCGAAATAATTATCTGCGTAAAGGAAGCTACTTTTCAGACATGGCTCTGAATGGCACATACGAGGCATATACCAAAATGGGAGCAATAAAGCAGGCGAATATATCTGTATCTCCATCTCCGCAAGATAGCACCCATTTGCTGGATGCAACGATAGTCCTACTACCGGCTAATGCCCATTGGTTTAAGGCTGGACTTGACGGTACTAATTCGGCTGGAGATATTGGTATTGCGCCAAGTATAACATATCAACACCAGAATCTTTTTAATGGAGGAGAGCAATTCAATATAAAACTGAAAGGAGCCTATGAATTTATTGCCGGAAAGGAAAAAAATGACTTGTTGAATCAAAACTTCTACGAGTATGGGATAGAGACCGGACTTACTTTTCCGATGTTCTTATTCCCTTGGCTGAAAAAGAGTTGGAGAGAACAGCCCTCCGCTTCTACCAGAGTCTCCGTTGGTCTTACTAATCAGCATCGTAAGGAATATACACGTCAGTTCTTCAATACCTCATTGAACTATGGTTGGTCTACATACAAAAATAGATTACGGCACACTCTTGATCTGTTTGATATTAACTTCATGCGGATGCCTAGTATGTCTGACGATTTTAAAAAGTATCTTGACGATGACAAGAATGCCTTGCTACGAGAGAGCTATCGAGATCAACTCGTTTCGCGCATGGCATATAGCATTACGCTGGTGAATGCACGGCGATTGAATGCACTCTATCCGACATATGCTATCCGCAGTTCTATTGAGTTTGCGGGAGGGTTGCCTCGACTTGTTACCACTCTCAATGGTGCAAAAGTTGATCAGGAAACAGGGCAGAAAAAGATATTGGGTGTTGCCTATGCCGAATATATAAAAGGTAGTGTAGAATATTCCCGAACTTTTTATTTCTCAAAAATACATTCATTGGCTTATCGTCTGGGGCTCGGTTTAGCTCACCCTTATGGTAATTCGGATGTTTTACCTTTCGAAAGGAGATTTTTTGCCGGAGGAGCAAACAGTATCAGGGGATGGAGTACCCGATCTCTTGGTCCGGGATCTTATAGACGTGCGGAAAAAACAGAAAGTGATTTTGTAAACCAGACAGGAGATATGAAGCTGGAGTTTAGTATAGAGAATCGATATAAGCTGACTCCTCTTTTCGAATTTGCTCAGTTTATTGATGCCGGTAATGTTTGGACTTTAAAGAATTATGAAACTCAACCCGGAGGGCAATTTCAGTTCAAGAACTTTTATAAAGAGATTGCCGTTTCGTACGGATTGGGTATTCGCTTAGATTTGAGTTTTCTGCTATTGCGTTTCGATGCGGGGATGAAAGCTTATGATCCGGGGCTTTTACAGTCTGAACGATTTGTGTTGTTCAAGCCACGATTAAACCGTATGGCATGGCATTTTGGTATAGGATATCCTTTCTAAATAATACGTATAAAATAACAAAGCCAATCGTAACGGATTGGCTTTGTTATTTATATTCAGTTCTATTGATTAGTTATCTATACCTTGAAATTTGAAAGGCTTGGCATCTACAAAGTCTTTGATTGTATTTCCTGAATAGGAATTTCCGTTTACCAAATCCAACATCTTTACCGGAGCTTTTTCCGAAAAATTTATGTCTTTGAAATCAACCCAAACTACATTCGGGTATAGAGTGGATTCGAAATAATACACTTTGTTCTTCTGATCCGAAACGGTTCTCCATCTTGTAGAAGAAATATTCGGCTCATTCGGTGTAGTTATACCATAAGGAACAGAAGCGTTGCGAATAACACTAAACACACTGGCTACAGCGATGCGTGTATCGTCTGTTTGAGGGATTGTGTTGATATAATAAGATGCTCTTACAAAACGGTCTGCTGCACGGTTTGTGCCGGGAAGGAATGTTAGTCCTCCAATATTTTTCCAATAATCGTTTAATGCCAATTGCTGATCAAAAACAGGCGAATTGGTCATTACCTGATACGATCTGTCGTGGTGTATTTTCAATTCTCCGTTGATATACTCAAATATAGCATTATCGCCTGTGGCGTCGGATATAGATAAGTGTAAAGTAGCCATACGAGAGCCATCATGCATCATGTCGGATATGACTTCGAAATCTCTTTTCTCCATCGCTGTAACGGCTTCGCTTACTGTCCCGAAGTTGTCGAGCATATATTGTACCCAAGCGGCGATTGACAATGCAGGTTTCTTGCCGTCCCAATTCGGATACGAAGATTCAGCTAACCAAAGAAGATTGGCTACCAATCCCTTCTCATTCATACCATCGGTGCTACAGATATCATAGGCAGAGGCTATAACACTGCCATACTTTGAAGTCCATTTCATAGGATTTTTGCCCACTTCGCCACTACGTTCCATTCCTCTTGGGAATATCCATAGGTTGCTACGGCTGTCCTCTTTCCAGTCCATAGAACGGGCTGTGAGGATCGTGTTGTTTGGGCCTTGATAAACAACTCGTGTACAAGCATCTATTCTGCCAAACTGAAGCGCAAGAATGAAGCTAAGAACAATACCAAACTTTTTCATAATTAGATTGAAGTTTATGAGTGAATTACTCTCTATTTAACAATTTAACTTAAATGAAAGTTTCGTATTATCCCTATTTTATCCTAGTGATCTTATTCTTTCTCTTTTTTGAACGACGTTTTTTAGTGAATAGAAGTTATCGATCAAACTTCAACATTTCTCCTCTTACTTCGTTTACTACTCCGTTTTCGAATGCAATTTTTCCGTTCAAGAATGTTTTTTCTATCGTGGTAGACATTGTTTCACCCTCTAGTGGAGCCCACTTGCATTTATACAGAATATTATCTTTAGTAATCGTATATGGTTTATTGGGATTTACGAGTACAAGGTCTGCAAAGTACCCTTTGCGGATGTATCCTCGTTTATGTATTTGGAACATTACAGCAGGAGCATGGCACATTTTATTTACAACCTGCTCTTTTGATATTTTGCCTTTTTTTGATAGTTCCAGCATCATCTGCAATGAGTGTTGAACCAATGGTCCTCCCGATGCTGCTTTCGAAGCTCCTC
>ENA-OWNX01000620-OWNX01000620.1-gut-metagenome-genome-assembly--contig:-NODE-620-length-11370-cov-3.477907_pt1 | contig 11370 bp, 9 predicted proteins | sample MGYA00248250_ERZ651778 | MGnify/ENA primary metagenome ERZ651778 (study PRJEB26908, sample SAMEA4031702) | gut metagenome | biome: gut; feature: normal infant; material: stool | place: China | collected 2015 ...
AACACCTGATTTCGCACTCAGCACATCCAAAAAGTCATCATTAATTTTCTCTGTCGACATGTAGTAATTCTTCCTTATATAGTCAAGGAAGTATGCATGTCGCTTTTCGGCAATGGTTTTAAAGTCTTTTTTGCGATAATACAAGTTGCTGATTGTACCTAGAAACTCTAACGAAGAGTTTATATGCGGTTTAATGACAGGTATAATCCGTTGAGTACGCTTCGCCCTGAAGATAACAAAAAGCAGCAAACCGCCGAGTATAAGATATAGTGCAATACGTAACAATGGATTGGAAAGCATCGCCTTGAATATGCTACTATTCGCATCAGTACCACCTTGCTTTTGATATTCGTCCCAAATAACTTTACTATTTTGTGGCAAAAAAGATAAGCATCTGAAAGCAAAATCATATTTGTTTAGTTGTAGCAGATTGACATTGACAAAAGCAGAAGGAATTGTATGCAAATAGAAATGCCCTTTTCCATATTGTACTTCTAAGAACACTGTATCTTTTTTGTTGTTAAATGCCAATGGACGTGACACCAATTTGCAACTATCTGTGTTAAGCCTTGTTTCACCGGTTATACCTGCAAAGTTATATTTCTGATGCGGAGAATCTATTAAATAATAAGCTGTATCTGCTTCAAAATATCTATGTTTTGTCTTTATACCTAAAGTATCCATCAGGCTCGAAGAAAAGCTTTCTGCCGAGATGAACACATTATTTCCCAAACCAACAAAATCGAGTAAATATTGCATATCTACTTTATCGAGTGTAAACTTGGTATTGATAAATATATATGCTGTAGTATCTATTTCTGCATCAAGACTTTTATACCATTCAGTAGGGTCAAAGTTCAGTTCCTCAAATCCTTGCTCAAGTACTGTATCGACTACCAGGTCGGTATTTACTTGAGTTGTATCAGACTCTTCAGTATAGTCATATTCATCGTCAGAGTCTTCATAATAACCTGAACCATACGAATCATAAGATTTGTCGTAGGAGAAGTATTCTTCCATGCTTTCTTTCAGGTTATTATATATTGGTGTGCGTGTAGATCGTATATTCTTTTTGTGAAAGATATCCCCTAACAGTTGATAGGCAATGTATGTTCCGTATGGGGATGTCTTGGTATTTATAAATGTAGGTCTCCAATCTACTGGCTTAGGAGCTTTGGTTCGGGCATACGACAAGCCAATCAATAAAAGGATAATCACCCCGATCAGAATTATTAGTTTCTTATCTTTCATGGTTTATCATTTTATTTAGGTCGCCCATACGAGAATCTACTTCAGTGAATTTACTCTCATCCAACTCGAATTCACCATACCATACATAATCAAAGATTAATGTAGTTTCAAGAAATTTGGAGCGCAACAAGCTATTCTGTATCTCGTACTGATAGCTGTAGTTGGTCTTATGGCTACTCCATTCTATAATGTCCTTATCAGACATTTGTTTCAGATTTTTCAGATATAAAAAACGCACAGCCAGACGATAATCTTTGTTTCTTAATGCATTAGATATTAATGCATCAAAATTCATTTCATGTACATTTTCTGTATAGATATCTATATCCGACTTATCTAGTTCTTTCTTACCCAATAATGTTCTGTAATCTACTCCGATAAGTTTTAAGACAATCAAACATATTACAACCACTATAATAAGTAACACTACAATGCTCAGCATTCCTGATTTAGCTACCGTGCCAAGTAAATTATTGATAAAATTATTGATTGCCAGCAATATCCGATCCCACCACGATAGACCCCTTTCTTCTTTTTTATACTGAAATCGCGCATCTTTTTTATATTCCTCTATCTTACTTTTATCGGGTATGCGGATGTTTACTTTTTCTTGAATGTGTACAGGCCTTGTTGTTGCAATAGAATCTGACTGACCAAAAAGATTTATGCACATACAAACCAAGAGCATTAATAAAATGCTCTTGAATATGTATATATTTTTATTTGTATTTACCACCCTAAGGGATATGTTGAAATATTAGTATTAATATTGAATCGGTTGGTCTTCTTCTTTATTTACACCAATCATATCTATTTCGTCTGTAACACCAATACCATCCAATTGGCTTCTATAACTAAAGTACATAACACCCAATACTATTATTAGTATAGGGCTCAACAACATGCGAGCTGTGTAACTCAAAGAGTATGTAAGGTATATATATATTTCGCTGGTAAGAAAATCTATTCCTAATAGATTACCGATCATCGTGCCATATACCGGAAGTGTAAACACAAAACCAATAACACTGGCTATAATAGAAAAAATGGTTATTAATCCGGAAGATATCCACCAATGATGACGAACAAGCTCAATACTACGCTGAAAAGTTTCTACCAGCCCCTTCCTTTCTATGATATATGTATAAAAATACAGTGAAAGGTATACCGAAATAATCAACCCGGGAATCAAACACAATATCCAACCTGCAGAAATCAGAATACCATAAATGATAGAATAACCGAACAAAGGAAGTGCTACTTGCTTCACTTTTGTCCAAACATCCTTACTATCTACCGTGCCATCTTTCGATTCGGCATATAATGCCATATAACACACAGGATAAAGGGACATTAAATATCCTGCTACCATCATAATAAATATACCAAGAAAAAATCGCCAATCAAATATAGATCGAAAAATTGCAAATGGATCGTCTTCATATTCTCCAATAGAAGTCATGCTCATATTCGAAAAAGAGAATAAATTCATAAGAAGATATGTAGCAATAAGTGTAATAGGTATAAATACCAATATACCCTTTAAGATTGCTCCATAATTTTGCTTAATGAATGCAATTGAAGTATCAAAAATACCGCTAAAGTCACGGCTTTGATATAACCTGATCTTTTGTTGTTGTTTCATTTGTTTTTTTATTGATGTAATAAGGATAATAGATAAAATACCATATAATAAATAAGGCCGACAAGCCAATTATTATCAGATTAAAGTAAATCGGCATTTCGGTCAAACGAGTCAGATAGCTCTCGATAAAAGCCGCTACAATAAAAACGGGGATCAGTGCAACAACTATTTTCACAGCATCTTTTGCACCTCTCTGTAATGACACTATGCGTTTGTATGTACCGGGAAATAAAATACTATTACCCAATATAAGCCCCGCACCTCCGGCTATTACGATTGCTGATATTTCTAATGTCCCATGCAACCAAATGGATATAACCGAAGTAAACAACAAACCTTTCTTAAAGAAAAAGTATTGAAAAACACCGAGCATTACACCATTGGAGAATAAGATATAGACTGTACCCATAGAAAATAAAATACCACCGATGAATGCATAAAACGCTACTCTAATATTATTGGTTGCTATACCGAAAAACATGGGAGCCTCATCCGAGCTTTTATATATAGCCATCGGATCGCCGCTTTCTATATTCTCGAGAGTTTGATTTACATATCCGGGAGTTAATATTTGACTAGCAAAGGCAGAATCTTGTTCTAAAGAAAATATCCCAAGCAAAACACCTGCAAACATCGTCAAAAAAGAATAAAGCATGTGTCTGCGATATTTGTACATGATAAGAGGAATTTCTTCTTTCCAGAAACGGAAAAAGCGTCCTTTATCTTTTTTCTTATACTGGTATATATTGATAAAATAGCGCCCTGTAAGTTGATTTAGATATTTTACAGTTTGCGACCGCGGGTAAAACGTACGCGCATAAGATAAATCATCCGTGAGTTCAATGAAATTATCCGCTAATATTTCAGCCGGAATATCTTTTTCCTTGGTCTGGATATCTATTTCTTGCCACTTATCTCTATTTTGCTTGACAAATGCGGCCTCTCTCATCAAAAACTACAAGTTTGCATTTATAATATATTGTTTCAGCACAAATATAGCTCTTTGGTTAAAAAGAATGAAAAATTTGTACCATATAATCATACAAAAAACATAAATTTGTTCTTTATTTTTTAGTGTTTATGATAATAGAAGTACAAACAACCCAAAGCGTAACAATAGACTACGAAACAGCCGGTGTCGGATACAGACTTTTAGCCTACATTCTCGACTGGGTTGTAATTTTGATTTGGTATTTAGGTTGGATTGGAATTCTGTCTATTTTCTCCGAAGCCGGATTATGGAGTGCGTTTGATGGTAATACTGCCATGATATTTATAATTATAATAATGGCTTCCCCTGTACTTTTCTATGACCTCTTATTCGAAACATTAAATAAAGGACAAAGCATTGGCAAAATGATCGTAAAAATACGAGTTGTGAATGTCGATGGGACTGTTCCATCCGGAAGTTCTTATCTGTTAAGGTGGTTATTCCGGTTAGTTGATTTTACGTTTACAGAGGGTTTTCTGGCTATCATAATGATTGCTGTTACAAAAAAGTCGCAACGATTGGGTGATTATTTGGCAGGAACAACAGTCATAGACCTCAGATTGAATGCACGAAACAAAGAGTTAAAGCTTTCTGATCTTGATTTTCATGAAGACTATAAAGTTACCTATAAAGATGTTCTTGACAAGTTATCCGACAGAGACATTCAAACGATTACTTCTATCATAGATGACCAGCGCATGCAATACAACGAATACTTTAACCAGCGTTTGGCAGACAGAATAAAATCGATTACAGGCTATGAATATGATGGCCCTGACAGAATTTTTCTTCGAAAAGTAGTCACCGACTACAATTATTTAGCGGTACAAGAAGTATAAATAATTATCAGGTAATATTAAGTTCAAGAGTCTCTCCTTCTTTTATACGCTTTAGGTGACAAAACAACAATTCACCGTTTTCATCTCGTAAGTGCATACCGTTTCCTTCGCAATAACGAAAGTATTTGCAGTCTTTACATTCACCTTGCTTCATCCATCTACGATCTCTAAAGGGCTGATAGCGATTCGACCATATATCCCAAAAGCTGTCTTTATATATATTTCCCTGCGTAAAATTTGATCGCAGATTAGGACATGCCGAGATAGAACCATCTACAAGTACCGATGCAATGTTAATACCGGCATGACAAAAATAGAAATGATCTCGGATCTCTGTTTCATAATTGCCAACAAAACCTTCGCAACCATAACTGAGGTTTATAAGACCTTCCTTACGAGTGTGTTTTATAAATTCAAATAATTGCTTAAACTGAATCGGGGATAATTGTAGCTCCTTATGATCGGCAGCTCTTCCGATAGGGAACACAGTAAAAATACGCCATGATTTAACACCGGTATCGATGAGTAGCTTTTTCAAATCATTGAGTTGAGAGAATGTATCTGCCGTAACACAAGTAACAACATCGAATACAATATCTTTAGTTTGCGCCAGCATCGAAATAGCATTAAATGCCATACGAAAGCTATTCTTATTTCCACGCATTATATTATGTCTCTCCTCAAGTCCATCGAGGCTTATTGTCACCGATCGCAAACCAGCATCAAGAAGGCTTTTCAATCTTTGTTCCGATAAAAACAACCCGTTTGACACCATCCCCCACGGATATTCCCTTTTGTACAACTCCCGTCCGCAAGCCTCAAGGTCGTTACGCATCAATGGCTCGCCACCTGTTATAACAATCATTGTATCATGCGGATTCACATGAGGGGTAACTTCATCTACCACTCGCAGAAAATCTTCCAAGGGCATATCCTTTTGCCTCATATCTTTGTGACAATCGCTGCCACAATGCTTGCATGCCAAATTGCATCGCAAGGTACATTCCCAAATGAGATAGTTTAATTTATGTAGAGATGTCTGATTCTTTTTATGCTGGCGAAACAGCTCTAAACCTAAACGCTTTCGGAAGGAAATGTCGTCTACACTCATTATTTTTCAGGATTAGATGAGTTAAGCTTTACAGTACCCAAATCCTTTGTCGTTTCGCCGACATACCAAGCACCGCTACCATTGGTAAAACTCGGATTATCAAACCTCACAGTATCTATCACTGTTTCCAATAATCCGTTTTTCTCCCCATCGATATCTTCGTATTTTATAACAAACTTCTGACTAGTCGGAAAGTCTTTAATCAATACTCTAAATAAACCTCTCGCATCGGTATTCACACTGTCTACATAGTATGCTTTTTTACTGTTAGAGCTATAATAATTAACTACTCCTAATGCAACTTTCAGTCCCGAAACTTCTTTATCGCCGTTTTCTACCTTCCCTTTCACAATAAATTTAGCAGATGGAGTTCCATACTCATCTTTAGGATCAACTGTTGAGCATGATTGAAAACCTAGAAAAACAAGGACAAATGATAAAATCCTTGAGTATACAGAAAGAAGCTTAATTTTCATAAGTATATGTTTTAATAAGTATAGATTAAGTTATCTATAATTATGATGCATATAATACACAGAAAGTTGCATGAATAATTATTTCTTTGCAGATGGCTTAGCTTTTACCTTCGCACTTACCTTCGGTTTTGCCACAGGCCTCGCACTCTCAACTTTAGGTTCAACCTTTGGTTTAGTTGCTATACTCTTAGGCTTCTCTGTTGCCTTGGGTTTTATCGTTGTGGCTTTTGGTTTAGGCTTTAACTGAGTTTCCAGCTTTTCAATTTTGTCTTCCAGCTCTTCTATTTCATTTGCCTGATTGTGAATGGTAGTAAGCAATGCATTAAGCTCCTCATTATCAATAGAACTAGGAAATTCGGCTTCTACCCTTTCCTTGAAGTCGCTCAATACATTCATATAAGTATTAAATGCTTCGTATGGAGATGAATAAGGACTAAATGGCAACGCATTCTTTGTTCCCATATAATAAAAATGATCACTCGATTGCAAGTATATCCAGTCTTGTAATATCCGTCTCGATTGACTTAGGCGAACACGTTCCGCTATTTCATATAACTTATTGAATGCCTCTTCTTGCAATGTATTACCCAACCATGCCGAAACATCTTTTTCTTCACCTACCCATGATATAGGATGCATAGACGAAATAGAATCAACAGGCTTCATCGTCTTAAATATTTCTGATGGCGTAGCAAATCCAATGTTATTCTCAGCAGCGAAACGAGGTAAAACTCTCATAAATTCGAATATACCGGAGCTTTTCTTTTGGAAATTACCTAATGCTTCATAATTCATAAACAGATTGATAACCTGTTCCTCTTTTGGCGTATTAGCCACCCAGGAAATAAACTTATCGGCAGTAAGCGGATACTCATTCCAGCTATAGTTCGAAAAACGAGTTGCAATATCGTCACTGAATTTTGAATTACGTAACAGCAACTTCAGTTTTGGCTCTTCTGCTGCCTGGTAGAGATAATTAGGACTTTTCCATCCCAATGTTCGCTTAGCACCTTCAGTCAATATTCCTGTATAGCCCATTTCATAGACTAAGTGTCCAATTTCGTCAGAATATATCAACTCTGTGTTGCGAAATACCTTTGGACGTTGCCCGAACAAGCTTTCTATCTTATTGCTATGTTCATTTACTTGCTTCTTGAACTCTTCAGGGTCTACCAAAGAAGCCAAAGAATGTCCTTGTGTTTCGGTTAAAAACTCAACACAACCTGTATCTGCCAACTCTTTAAACCCGTCAATAACCTCAGGAGCATATATTTCCATCTGATCTAAAGCCACGCCCGAAATAGAGAATGCAACCTTAAATTTGCCTTCGTATTCTTTTATCATTTCAAGCATCAACCTGTTGGCAGGTATAAAAGAAACCTCAGCCACCTGTTGCATAAAATCCTCATTGGCAAAGTCATCATAATAGTAATGATCACCGCCAATGTTGAAAAATCGATAGCGCTTTAGCCTGTGAGGCTGATGTATTTGGAAATAGAAACATATATTTTTCATAATGTATTTTGTTTTTTTATTATCGACATAGATTGTTATAAATATCCCTTACCTTTTGTCCGGCATATTCCCATTTTATATTATCCACCTCTTCTTTCCCTTCTCTGCTCAGGAATTCAGACATGGCATCGTATGTACAAATAGAATATATAGCATCAGCCATAGCCTCAACATCCCAATAGTCAATCTTCACTGCTTTATCTAAGATTTCGGCACAGCCGGATTGTTTAGATATAATAGTCGGAATACTGCACTGCATAGCTTCTAGTGGCGAAATACCAAATGGTTCCGAAACTGAAGGCATTACATATACATCGCTCCGTTTGAGCATTTCATATACCTGTTTCCCTTTTAGGAATCCTGTAAAATGAAATTTATCCGATATCCCTCTTTCGGCTGCAAGATAGATCATACGTTCCATCATATCGCCGCTACCGGCCATCACGAAACGTATATGTTTAGCCTTTTCAAGGACACGAGCGGCAGCTTCCACAAAATATTCAGGACCTTTTTGCATCGTGATACGCCCCAAGAAAGTTACAACTTTATCCTTACCTTTTTGAGGCTCTATAGCGACAATCTCTGCACTTAATGGTTCTACTGCATTGTGCACAGTAGTCACTTTTGCCGGATCTTGATGATATTTTTCAATCACTGTTCGCCGGTTCAGTTCACTCACACAGATAATATGGTCTGCGTAGTCCATTCCGTTCTTTTCCATTTGATAAACCTGCGGATTTACCTTGCCTCGGCTACGATCAAAGTCTGTAGCATGCACATGTATAACCAAAGGTTTTCCCAAAACATTTTTGGCATGTATTCCTGCGGGATAAGTCAACCAATCATGTGAGTGTATTATATCATAATTATGAGTGCGTGCAATCACTCCGGCCACAATAGAATAATTATTGATCTCTTCGAGCAAATTGTCGGGATAACGTCCCGAGAACTCGATACAGCCCAAATCATTTGTATGCAGATAATTAAAATCGCCATAAATATGGTCGCGCAGATTATAATATTCCTGAGGATCCATATATTTCGACAGACGCTCACTCACGTAGTCCCAGTAAACCTCACGCCAGGCTACAGGGGTATTGCATGCTCCTATTATTTTCAGAAAACTCTGGTCTTCATCTCCCCAGGGTTTAGGTATAACAAATGTGATTTCCATATCAGGCTGCAAAGACATACCTTTTGTCAATCCATAACTGGCTGTCCCAAGCCCGCCTAATATGTGGGGAGGAAACTCCCATCCAAACATTAATGCTTTCATATATTTTAGTTCGAAACTATTCTGTAAATTTAAAAATCTAAATCATATTGCATAAAGAGATATTCTTTATCATTCAATATTCATCTCCAAACATTTTCTGGACATTGAGAGCAGTTATTATTCCGGCAACATTTATGGCATAAGAGATTTGCCCATGTCCGAAATAAGGGATACTGCCATCATATACAGAAGATAAAGAACCTATGCCATCGTTGGACATTTCGTCCTCAACACCAATTAAAAGACGGTCGAGAAAAGACAATCCACTCTGCTGAAATATTTTAAGGTAAGCTTCCTGATATGCCCGCAGCAGCCACGGCCATGCCGCACCATTAAAAGCACTGTAGAGGCGGTCATACAATGAGCCTTCGCATCTTGGACGAAAGCCAATGCTCTTCGGACTCAGGGAACGAATGCCTTTAGGTGTAAGCAATTCTTTAGTTACTATATCAATTATACTTTTACTTTGTCGCTTATCTAGCAATGGGTAATCGACAGCGATAGCCAATAACATATTTGGTCTGACACTCCAATCGACGAAATTACCCACAACATAATCGTACAAATAGCCTCCATCGTTAAGAAAGACTTCCAAAAACGATGTTTTTGTAATCTCAGCCAATAGAGCCATCTTTCTTTCCAGCTTGGGATTATCTTGATTGCGTGCTATTTCTTCATTAAACTTGAGTGCATTATACCAGAATGCATTAACCTCAACCAAACAGCCTGTACGAGGAGCCAAATAATGTCCATCCGAAATCTTATTATGCATCCAACTCGGATAACCAACTTTATTGTCTACAGTAAGCAACCCATTCGTTAATGGTTTCAAGTTAGGGTGATTGCCTTCTTGTATAAAGCTTACTATCTGACTAACCAGACTAGCATATTTCAAATAAAAACGCTCAGAATCGCACATCTGAAACTTTTTAAGAGCACGTATCACCCATAAAAGCACATCTGCATCGCCTATATCCTTCAGGAATCCGGTAATAGGTTTTCCCTCCATAAATTGCTGAATTGTAGGAATAGCAGTATCAACAATCTCTTCAAAAGCATCTTTCTTGCCAACTCCTAGTGTAAGTCCTTCCAAAGCCATAAATTGCTCTCGGGTCTTAACCTCACCCCAAGGATAACCATTCAGTAAATATAGTTCATCTTTGGTGGGACGATAATAAAACTGATGTGCTGAATTTTTCAGACAGTTATAGAAAGAAGAACGAGGGGTACGCTCTTTTATACCTTTTTCAAACGAAGAAACCAGTTTACTCGTATCTACGTGAATATCACTTGCCGAGAATATAACTGACTCACCTTTCTGTATAGGTAATTCAAAATATCCGGGCACATACAAATCTTCTTTGTATGGTAATCCGTGATTCATATCCTGCATATATTCCACACCTTTATACCAGTTTGGCTCGAAGACGAAATTTACAGGCTTATTAAACTGCATAAACAAATCGGGATAGCCGGTATACATACACATACTTATGCCATTTTCCACTTCCTTATATCCAAGATCTGCTATCGAATTCTCTTCCGTCAATTCGTTCACATCCCTAAATGCTAAGAATGGCTTGAACCGCATCGTTGTAGGCGAATGAGCATCTATCAGCGTATATCTGATAAAGATGGAATTATCCTCTAAAGAAAACATCTTCTCTTTAGATAAAATCACCCCCCCTACTCTATATATAGTTCGCGGCAACGAGTCGCAATCAAATTCTCGTATATATTTATGCCCCATCGGGCTATAATTATTTCCATCATATTTGTGTATCCCCAGATTGAAATCCGCACCATGCTGTATTACGGTTTCATCTAAGGACGATAGTAATACATGATTTGTATCACCCAAGCGGGGTACAGGAAGAACGAGTAGTCCGTGTTGCTTTCGTGTGTTACACTCTACTAATGTTGTACAGTGATATGCTCCCCTCCGGTTTGTTCTCAAAATCTCACGATAAAGCGAGTATTCGAGGTTAACCATCCGCGATTTATCAAATTTGAGGTAAGCATTGGTCTTTTTATAATTGTAATCCATAATGTTACTGATAGATTTTCGGTATTAATATGTCAACAAACAAGCTATATAAATTGAAACTCCTTTATACAACAAACTTTTTTGTTCTTAAAGATATGAAAAATGTTAACAAAAAGCGAAGCTTTAGGATATTTTATTAACATTACCTTATATACACTAATATTCAAATCAATAGACGTCTCTCTATTTAGAATAATTATATATAATAAACTCTTCCTT
>ENA-OWNX01000623-OWNX01000623.1-gut-metagenome-genome-assembly--contig:-NODE-623-length-11349-cov-3.786285_pt1 | contig 11349 bp, 10 predicted proteins | sample MGYA00248250_ERZ651778 | MGnify/ENA primary metagenome ERZ651778 (study PRJEB26908, sample SAMEA4031702) | gut metagenome | biome: gut; feature: normal infant; material: stool | place: China | collected 2015...
CTTGTTTTTTTGCAAAGCTAACCTTCGCTTCCATATTTGTGGGGTATACACGATTGTTGTCTTTGATAAAGTTGCTGTAATCCCATTGGATGGAAACATTCTTTTTCTCCTGAATGATAAGAGTAGATATAATTCTGTCGGACGCATCAACTTGGAAGTTGTACAACAAATCGCTTTTGCCTTTTGTTTGCATCAGATACGTATCGTTTGTTGAAGTAACTTTAAATTTGCCGAAGTCTTTATTTACTACCTCTTTATATCCGGGGATAAACAACCTGTTGGTAAACAGAGCCTGAAGGTTGTAATAATTGAAGTCGAAGCCTGCAACTACTTTCGAGTCTTTGTAGCGTTCGGCCATGTATTGTTTCTTTAGGCGGTCTATAATAACTATACTGTCGGGCGTGAAGTTGATGCGCATAGCCTCTCCCCCTATAAACGGTATTCGTACCGAAGCCTGAAGTATACTGTCTTTTATTATTTTAAATACCGCAGGAACTTTTTGAGACGATTTGCCCGACTTAAACTCGATGCTGCCCTTTGTGGTCAACGTTTTATAATCGAGCTCCGACTTCAGGGCGTCGGCAATCACTTCATTGTTGTTTTTCTCGGCTAATGTGCCTCCTGTAGTCAACGTCTTTTTCGATCCGCAACTGCTGATAGCAAAAGGTATTGCCAGAGTCACAAGTACTATAAGTATATATCTGTTGGATAGTTTCATTTTTCGACAAAGTAAGTTTTTGTTTCAATTTTTTTGTCTAGCGTTTTCGATTTGCTGTCACCTTTCTCTTTTGCCTTTATCCAGTATTCCAGTGCTTTTTCGGTCTCTCCGGTTTTGTATAGTACATCGCCGTAATGCTCGAGTACTTCACTGCTGATTTCTGTCTTTTTTTCTTCGCTATACTTTATGGCGTTTTCGATATATATTTTTGCCATTGTATAAGCTCCTTGCTCAAACAATACCCATCCGTAGGTATCCAGATAAGTAGGGTTTGTAGGCTCTGCTTTTACCGTAATGCTACTCATTCTCTCCGCCTTGTCTAAGTTTTTTCTGGCTACGGAAAGGAAATAGCTATAATTGTTGAGCACACCCATATTGTTTGGATTGTATTCTAACGCTTTGTCGTAGGTAAGGAATGCGCTGTCGAGCTTGTTGAGGTGGTAATATAAGTCACCTATTTGCCCGTAGAAATCGGACAGAAGAGATACGTTTTCTTCGTCTACATATACAACTCCTTTTTGCAGTGTTTTTAGCGCATTGTCATAATCATCTTTCATATACTCCGAAATACCTAAGTAGAAATAGAATTGGGGTTGTTCGGGGTTGTATGAGATGGCTTGCTTACAAACTCTGATTGTCATATCGAGACTATCGGGGAATGCTGTGCTCAGCAGTTGTTCCCATCCTACCGGATTTGTCGGATTGGCTTCTGCAAATACCTGATATTGGAATCGTGCTTCCTCTTTTTTGTTTTGCATCATCAGCAGATTGCCATACATGAGATTCAGCTTCGGCTCTTGCGGATGTTGTACCATCAACGAATCGAACAGCTGATTGGCGACCTTCGTATCCTGTCTGTTTTGCTGCAATGTGCCTACATACTGAGCCAAGATAGCAAGCTTGGTGTCGATCTCCATCTTGCGGCTCATAAGGGCTGTATGAAGTTCTTCTTCGGCAGCCTCTTTATTGTTTGTTCTTTCGTAATACTCGGCAAGTGACGATATCAGGTACGGATCTTCGGGGTCGATGGATTTTGCTTTGCTGTAGACCAAGTACGCCTCATTGTTTTTCCCTGCTTGCAAGTATAAGTTGGCAAGCAATATCTGATATTTTATTTCGTACGGATATTTGTCTATATATTTTTGAATCTCGGCGAAAGCCTTGCTTTCTTGTTTTATTGTTGTATACAGTTGATACTTATGCAGGCTGATCTTCTCATTCAGTCCTACTATTTGTTCCAGCTTGTCGAGAGTAGATATTGCCTTGTGTATGTTTCCATCGAGGCGATAGGCTTCCGACAGGTATACATATAAGTCCGAGTTGTCGGGATTGGATACAAGAAGCTTTTCGAACTGTTCTATAGCGTCGCTATATTGCTTAAACTCTAGGCAAAGGCTTGCATAGGCCATGTTGTAATAGAAGTTGCCTCCGTCGTAACTTGTAGCCTTACGATAGAAATCCAATGCCTTATTTTTATTATCCAGCGAATTGTAATAGTTCCCCAATTCGTAATACACATTGGCATTGGTAGAGTCGATAGCCAAGCAATATCCCAAAAGGTCGAATGCCGAGTCAAATTTACTTGTCGCTTTGGCATTCATAGCCTCGTGAAAGTAATAGTCAAACTTGCGCTTGTCATCTTCCGACAGTTTAGCCATCGGCAGGTCTTGAGCTTGAGATACGACAGTGTTTTTGACGGTCTTCTCCTGTGCCGATAGATCGCAGAATGCTGAGACAACAAATAAGAAGAGAAGGACGCTGTATATAGTTCTTTTCATATAAGAATATAGTTCTTTTTTATTTTTTTCCTGTGTGTCCGAATCCTCCGTCGCCACGCTCAGTCTCACTGATCGAGTCTACTTCTTCCCATGCTACTTGCGCATGTTGGGCTATAACCATCTGGCAAATTCGTTCGCCATTGTTTATAACAAAGTTGTCGTTAGATAAGTTGACTAAGATAACACGGATTTCGCCCCGATAGTCGGCATCTATTGTTCCCGGAGAGTTAAGTACGGTCAATCCGTGTTTAGCTGCCAACCCGCTGCGAGGGCGTATTTGCGCTTCGTAGCCTTGTGGTAGTTCCAGATAGAGACCTGTAGGAACCATCGTTCTTTCGAGGGGTTTTAGCGTGATCGGATTTTCTATATTAGCCCTGAGGTCTACTCCTGCTGAATAAGGGGTGGCATACTCGGGAAGGGAATGTTGCGATTTATTTATGATTTTTACTTTCATTGCAATGATTTGTAATACCTTATTATATAGTGTGCGAAATTAGTTAAATCTTTGCAATCTACTTCGCTAATTGATAAAAATTAAGAATTAAAGAAGCTGTTTAAAGTTTTTAGATAAAGCTTTTGATCGATAAAGCTTTTTTGAGTTTTGGATATTTGTTTACAATCGGTATCTTTGCAGCCTAACAAAATATATAAAAAATGGCAACAGCATACCATAATTTATCATCGTACGATCCGGCTACAGTGCCCAGTGGAGCAGAAATGACAGTCGGTATCGTGGTATCGGAATGGAACGAGAATATAACGAAGCCTTTGCTTGACGGAGCGTATAGCACATTGAAAAAGCATGGGGTGAAAGAAGAAAATATTCTGATCGACTTTGTTCCGGGAAGTTTTGAGCTTGTTTTTGGGGCAAAACATCTGGCAGAAAATAAGCCGGTGGATGCCGTTATCGTTATCGGATGCGTAGTAAGAGGAGATACTCCACATTTTGACTATGTATGCAGTGGCGTAACTCAGGGTATCGCGGATATGAATATTCGCTATGATATTCCATTCATATTCGGACTTTTAACTACCGACGACATGCAGCAGGCTATAGATCGTGCCGGAGGCAAGCATGGTAACAAAGGGGATGAATGCGCAATAACTGCGATAAAAATGATAGATTTTTACCGTAGAAATTTGGAGGAATAAATAAAAGTATTACCTTTGTATCCGCAAAGCAAAAAGGGCAGTTACCAAAGCGGCCAACTGGGGCTGACTGTAACTCAGCTGACTTACGTCTTCGGAGGTTCGAATCCTTCACTGCCCACTTTTTGAGATGCAAATTATACATTGCGGAAGTAGCTCAGTTGATAGAGCATTAGCCTTCCAAGCTGAGGGTCGCGGGTTTGAGCCCCGTCTTCCGCTCTGATAACAGAAAAGCAATTACAGAAATGTAGTTGCTTTTTTTGTCCTAAAAAATACTGCTTTTAGGTGTAAAGTTAGCAGGGTATTGTAAGAACGTTAACACAACCACGATCATGGGTATTGAGATTGTACATGAATTTTACAAAAAACAGATCGCTTACTACAGAAGTGTGAATAAAGTTGGCAATGTTTCTGTTTACAGAAATTCTTTCAATATATCAAATTCAGTATTTAAATAAGGGAGGGCATGTCTTCTGTTTGGAGATGTGACTTTTTGTGTGAAATTGCAAGCAAAATAAAGAATTATAAGGAAGCGTATAGCCAACTATTTGTTCATTAGTGAGTGTTGATGTGATAATTTAACAAATTCGTTTTTTATCGAAACTATTGATTTGAAATATTTTGAAGGGTCGCGCATTTCGTCTAAATTTGTGTTAATTCTAATCTGTCAGCGGATTGTATTGGGATTATATAGATTTTAAACGAGAAGTGTTAAGGTATTATCCCATATTCGGAAAATCGCCAAATTTTAATCGCATAGGGGTAGTAGCAATTGGCTCTCACGTTCATTTGGTTTATACGTTTTTTAGTATGAATTATATATGAGCGTGGGGTTAGTTGTCTATCTATGCGATGGGTGTTTGGCGATACCTCTGAATGTGATAGTACGGCTGATTCCCACGCTTCCATATATATTTATCCTGTCTTTCGAGGGGAACAGAAAGGCGTAAATAAAATAAAAATGGACATTAAAAATGAATTCTACAATTGTTTACAAGAGAGAGGTTTATTTCCTGAGTGCCATGTTGATCGCTTTATTACTTTTACTTATAACGGAAATACATTTAGTATTCGTCCGCTTCATAATGTTGTTGGAGCAGATATTGAGAATATAGTTTGTATACCTTTAGAGACTGAAATGTTTAGCCTGATCCTTTATAACCTGCACAGCTACGAACTACCCGAAGACAAGAGAGGGGAGATGCTTAATATTGCGGCAAATATTAATTTGAAATATAAAGGTATTAAAACAATTCTGGGTATTGATGACGATTGCCATGTTGAAATTCATCTGCAATTATTGAATAGTTTTTCGAGAGAACTAAAGAATAATTTGGAGAAATTTCTTGATAACATGATATTGGCGAATAATGAAATTTCCGGATTGTTAGAATCATAATAATATAATCCCAAAAGGGTTTGTTATATCTTATAAGAATCAAAACAAACTGAAAGGATAAATTCTTGTTTGTTTTTTCTTATTCTATTTTTAAAACTTTTACAATTAAACCTTTTCTTCGTATTTTTGTCTTAATAACAAGGATACATCATAAAAACACATGCTATGAAAAGGATACTACTGAATAAATTCTTCCTGTTTATTTTATTCTGTACGGTTGCTCTATGTTCTTGTGGAGTGTGGAGTTTAGACTCGAAAGTAAAACAACTCAGATTGGGTATGACCAAGCAAGAGGTTGTGAGTGTGTTAGGTACGAGCTATACGCACCTTGAGGCTGTTGCGGTTCCCGAGGGTGACTTGGAGACAATTGCATACTCCGACAACTTGTATGGAAATAGCTATACGATTCGTTTTCTGAATGATAAATTAGTAGAATGGTTTGCCGGTACTCCCAATAGGACTCCTGTGCCTGTTGTTGTGCCTGTACCTCATTCCGGGCATAATTAATTGTATACGATGCGGCCTTAGCTTCAATAGCTAAGTGTTAAGGACATATCAAAAGCGATTACATTTTTGGTTTGCAATCGCTTTTGTTGTATTTATTATTCGTAGAAGAAACTGACGCTTGTTTTTACACCTTCACTTGTATAAGAATAGTGATAGAGGTTGTATGTGATGTTGTATTGATTTTTATAATTTATTGTTTCTTTGAGTTGTCCGTCTTTGGTGTATGTAGTTACAGAGGTAATCTGCTGAGGATTTGCTTTGGCTGGTGATACTGTAAACAGGGATAACCATTGTTGCTTGAAACTGTCTTTGAATGCACCGTTTCTGTTTTCGAAAGTCATTGTTTCGAAGTCTCCGTTTGCGTGCGTGTACTTTGTTATATTCCCCTGTTTGTCATATTCAAATTTTTCGGTATCTCCATTGCTTTTTGTATACTCGGTTACTTTTCCCCAATCATTCAATTTTATTTTAGAGACCGCATTTGTTGCTTTATCGGTGAGGTTAACCGTCTTATTGTCGGGATAGCTAACATTCAGATCAGATATAACATTTATTACTTCCTGCTCATTTTCTTCAGTAATGAGTATCTCGGTTACTTTTCCTTTGTCGTAGATAAATTTGGTTATAAACCGTGGTGCTGAATGCCCGGTGGCATACTCTTGTATTTCTCTTGCCCAGTTGTATGAAAAATAATAGCGGGTTGACTCTTTATCTACTGTTTCTATCATTGTAGATACTGCAACGGGTGTGGCTCTTGAGATGGCATCATATATTGTCACCACATATTCAACCTTGCTGCCATCTTCTGCTGTAACAGTATATTTTACGGGATTCGTAAAGTCAACTTCTGTTCCTGAAGTAGGATATATCGTTGCACCTTCCGATACTATTATTGTAGGCGTTATTTTAGTCCAATCTGTATCCACAGGAACTTCGGCGTCTACCGTATTTTTTTGCCAATCTACGTCGCCTGCATTCTGACCGATCTTGAAAACAAGGATGTATTTATCTGTTGATTTCGCCGTGGTTATCGTCACTAGATACTCTTGCTGAGAGCCATCCTCTGCCGTTACTATATATTTTACAGGATTGGTGAAATCCAGTTCCATATCTGAATTCGGGCTGACAGATGATTTGGGCGATACTTTAATCGTTGGCTTTATCTTTTTTAAGTCACTTCCTTTCGGCAGGGTTAGTCTTACTGTTTTATTTGTTTGGTCTATTGTAGCTTCTATTGCGTTTACGCTAAAAGCTCGGATTTCTTTAATGCTGCTTTGAGTATCATCGTCGCAGGCTGTAGCTGTTGCGATCAATAATATTAGATACAAGATTTTTTTTAGTCCCATGATTAGAAAATTTAAATTTTAGAAGTATTAGGCTCTGCTAATTACTTTGCTCTTAATTTTCAATTAGCGGTTAGGTTGTCGGGTACTTTTGTGTATCTGACATGAACGATGGTTATGCAAATTTAAAATTTTAAGGTTGTTTAGCGAACTATTTGTGCATTTATTTTTATTATAATTTTCGAATTTGATAAAGCATAATCGTACAAAGTGTCCGAAAATGAACACTGATTTATTGTTTATTCATTTGTTTATTAGATGTTTATGTTTTTGGCAGGACGTTTGATTATATACTTTGGAATAAATGTATTGACCGATGATTAAGTTATAATGTATGAAGATAAATATAAGCAACCCTATTTTGTTGTTCATTTTACAGAGCAGTAATAAAATAAAAAGCATTGAGTATGTATAAGCAGTATTTTAAACAAGCAATCGCCGGTCTGAGGGAAAATCCTCTCGTAGGCTTTTTTACTATTTTGGGTACTGTTTTGGCTGTAGCCACAATGATGATTCTGGTCTTGACTTATCAGATAAAAACCGCTTCTTTCGCACCGGTTTCGGAGCGAAATAGGATGCTTTATATAAATGTGATAGAAGGTCTTAATAAAGATAATGTAGGGTATAGCGGTGGCGGAATGGGATATAATATCGTGCAACAGTGTTTTTATAAAATGACTGTTCCGGAGACAGTGACAGCCGTTACCTCGAATATGACACAAAAGCAGACCTCGGTGCAGGGCAATAAAAAGATCAGGCAATGTGATGTAAGAGGGACAGATGCAAACTTCTGGAAAGTGTTCGATTTTCATTTTATAAACGGAATCTCTTATACAGAGTCGATGTTTGCTTCGGCTATGCCGGTAGCCGTGATAAGCGATAAAGTAGCACGAGAATTTTTCGGAACAACAGAAGCTGCGGGCAGAATCATACAATTAGACTATGTAGATTATAAAGTTTTAGGAGTTGTGGCTTCTGTAAGTGATGCCGTAAGCGAAGCTTATGGTGAAATTTGGGCTCCTTATTCGCTGAATGAAGAAGCGATGGAGGCTGATTTTACCGAAGGTATAGGAGGTGAGCTTCAGGTATGTATTTTAGCTAAATCGAAGAGTGATTTTGATGCTATACGCCAAGAAGCTCAAAGCAGGGTGGCTACATTTAATTCGGGACAAAAAGAATTCAAAGCCAATATATGGAAACAGCCTATTACCAGTATTCAACGCATGTTTTATTATGTGCAGGGCGACCATTTGGATGGCAATTTTTCGGGAATGCTCATGCTTGCCGCTTTATTTCTTTTCTTGCCTATATTTAATCTCTTGGGGATTATGTTTTCTCAAATAAAAAAGCGAAGTCCCGAGATTGGGTTGAGAAAGGCTTTTGGGGCAACCTCTACAAAGATTATCGGGCAACTTATTATAGAGAATTTTGCAATCACCTTTATCGGAAGTGTTATCGGGGTGGGGGTGTCTATCTTATTCTTATATATGGCAAAAGATAGTTTGTTGGGGTATTCCGATGTTAAGCTACACTTGTCTATGATTCTGAAGCCTACTCTTTTTGTTGCAGCCATATTAGTTTGTCTGCTGATTAACATCCTGTCTACCATCTTGCCTGCATGGAGAATAGCCAAAGCCGAAATCGTAGAGTCATTAAATACTGAAAATTGAAAAACAATTGACGATGATAAAGAATCTTTTTAAACAAATATGGATAGAGCGTCGGCATAATGGTTGGCTGATATTGGAGTTGATTGTTGTGTTTCTCTTTCTACTGCTTATGTCCGACTTTTTGTATGTCAGGGCTAAAAACTATCTGGAACCTAAGGGCTTTGATATAGATAATACTTATGTGCTGAACCTAAAAGCACTATCTCCTATTGCCCCTAACTATGTTGCACTTGATCAGATTGCACAAACCCCAATGGAGTCATTGCTCAACTTGATGGATAGAATAAAATTGTATCCCGACGTGGAGGCGGCGGCAATATCTTTCCATTCGGCGCCTTACTCGATGGGAGGTGTATGGGCTTCGTTGAAAGTGGATTCTATTACCACAAAAGCTATTCGCGATAGGAATGTTACTCCTTCTTACTTTGATGTATTTCGTATCCGTACAGCTGATGGTAAGCCTATTCGGGTTCAAGAAAGCGGGCAGAATCAAGTTATTCTGACACCAGATGTTGCAGAGCAGCTCTATGGGAGCACAAATGCTGCTATAGGAAGGGATGTTTTTTTTCCCGAAGAGGGAGGTCGGGGAACGAATCCCAATCGGGTTATAGCTGTTAGTAGCATGATGAAGCGTCAGGAGTTTTTCCCATACGAGGGTGCTTTCTTTGAGATTATAACAAATTCAAAGCTCGAAGATTGGAGCAAAAATAATGATGTAACCCGAGTTGATATTTGTATTCGTGTTAAGTTGGGGAGTGCACAGCATTTTGAAGGTAATTTTCAGAATGAAATGGGCGACCGTCTGCGAGAGAATAATCTTTATGTAGCCTCTGTTACTCCTTCTTCTAAGCTTAGAGAAGATGTTGTAGGAAAAGAAATCCGAGAGTCTATCCTTCCTATGATCTATGTCGTCGTTTTTGTTCTTATTACTGTCTTTTTGGGTGTATTCGGTACATTCTGGTTGCGAACATATCAGCGTCGAAGTGAAATTGGTATCCGTATGGTGGTAGGGGCAGACAAGGGAAAAGTGCGTATTCACATGATACTGGAGGGGTTGTGCCTGATGTCTTTGTCTATCGTTCCTGCATTTATTGTCTATATAAATATGCTTATCGGTGATGTGTTAGATGTTTGGCGAGTTCCTGTTTCTATCGAACGTGTATTGATTGCGTTGGTAGTTGCACTCATGGTGATGATATTGATTATTGTAGCAGGGATATTATGGCCTGCCAATCGGGCAGCTTCTATACAGCCTGTTCAGGCTTTGAGAGCTGAGTAGATATTAGAATTCGTATTGTATTGATAATAAAAATAGTCGCAAAAGGGAGTGTGTTCAATCAGAATGACAAAGCAAGTAGTACTAGCCTTCCTTTTGCGACCATTTATTTTATATCTTAATACTTAAAGCTGCTTCCTCCAAGAAACTCTCTCAATAAAGATGTAGGAGGCAATTCTTTGTCGTTGATGTAGTTAAAGTATCTCAGGAACTTAAGTAGTCGATGGGCCTCTGCATATTCAGGGGCACTGTTTGGTACTTGCATTAATACAGGTTCGGCATGACGGCGCAGAGCCGCAAGTTCGTACATCATAGCCGAATTGAACATTACGTCTGCGTTTTCCTGATATGGGAAAATCCATTTATCTTCACCTCGGCGTACACTTTGCCAGCGAGAAATAGTGTCGATTGCCGAATAGCTTCGATATTTGTAATCTCGTATTAGCCTGCGCAGTAGTCGGTTATCTGCCGTTGGTATCCAGTTGTGATTATCTAGCGAAATAGTAGTAAGGGCAGATACATATATCTTGTATTTTTGGTTCTCAGGTATATCTCTTGTCAGTTCGGGGTTAAGCCCGTGGATACCTTCGATCACGAGGATTGAGTTTTCTTCAAGCAGAAGTTTGTCTCCTTTGTATTCTCGTTTTCCCGTTGTAAAGTTGAATGTCGGTAAATCTATTTCCTCCCCTTTCAGTAATTTTTGAAGGTCTTCGTTAAACTTGGCTATGTCTAACGCATATAACGATTCGAAGTCATAATCCCCATCTTCGTCTAAGGGCGTTAATTCCCTATCTACAAAATAATTGTCGAGCGATAGCCCTACCGGTTTTAAGAGGTTAACCATCAACTGTACTTCCAGCCGCATTCGGAATGTTGTTTTTCCCGACGATGAAGGGCCGGATATAAGTGCTACTTTGACTCCCTCTTTTGCCCGTGCTGCTATTTCGGTAGCGATGTTTGCTATCTTTTTCTCCTGATAGGCCTCCGATACCTTTATGATATTAGGCATTGTACCCATCTTATTCGCTTTGTTCATATCGCCCACATTGTCGAGCCCGATGATATTCAGAAACTTGAGATGCTCTTTATATACATTGTACATTTTCTCCTGCGAAATAATCGGCTCAAGTTCAATCGGGTTGCTTCGGTTGGGCACACGTAGCAGCAAGCCATCATTGTAGAGTTCGAGTCCGAAGAGGTGAATGTATTTTGTAGAAGGTACGAGGCATCCGTAAAAATAGTCGACCGACCCGTTGAGCCTATAATACTTAGAATACAATTCTCCCGAACTTTCGAGAAGCAGGGCTTTGTCTTCAAACCCTCTGTTTCGGAACATTTTTACTACCTTGTCTGTTTCTTCCTCAACGGCTTCGAAGCGCATATCGGCCTCGATATACTGTTGCATTTTTGTCTTTATGGCCTCTATTGCCTTTTCGTCGATCGCAGCCCGATTATTGTTTTTTCAAAAGTAGCCCAATGATATTTGATGTTCGATATAAAGCTTAGCTT
>ENA-OWNX01000629-OWNX01000629.1-gut-metagenome-genome-assembly--contig:-NODE-629-length-11279-cov-3.785842_pt1 | contig 11279 bp, 12 predicted proteins | sample MGYA00248250_ERZ651778 | MGnify/ENA primary metagenome ERZ651778 (study PRJEB26908, sample SAMEA4031702) | gut metagenome | biome: gut; feature: normal infant; material: stool | place: China | collected 2015...
TTCATAGTGAACCTCTATAAGTATATGTTAATGTGGTGGGAATTAATTACTCTATCTATTATCAGTATACATGCATGGATATATATGTAAATATACCCTTAAGAATGGCTGTTACAGTATCTTCTGTTTCTATGCAATCCTTGCATGAATAGGGGCTATATTGGTATACAAAAGGTGCTATATTTGCTTGACTGTTGGGACTTTCACAATTTAGAATATACTATAGAATAGTGTGTGTCTGACCAGTGACCACACGTCTATCGAATGGTTACAAAAGATAAATCTTAGCAGCATGTGGCGGCATCCCTATGTGAGAGGGCTCATCGGATTGCTCAGGTACATGCAACGCTGTATAAGTATAGTACTGGATCCTTGTTAGGAGGCATGTGCCATGAGTAACGAATTAAAACCACTACATTTTGATGCGGATTATACAATGGAGGAAGCGCTCGCTGAGGCGAAACGTTGTCTGAATTGTCCAAAACCATTGTGCCGTATGGGTTGCCCTATTGAAAACGAAATCCCTCGTTTTATCCAAGCTATTGCGCACGGTAACTTCGGTTTAGCCAACGATATCTTGGCAGAACGTACCAATTTGCCATCCATTTGTGGTCGCGTATGTCCGCGCGAAAACCAATGCGAAGGTAACTGTATCATGAATAAGGCGAAAAAACCGCCTATTAACATTGGTAAATTGGAACGCTTTGCTGCTGATTTTGAAAGCATCAATGAACTTCGCAAACCTAAGAAAATCAAACAAGATCTTGGTAAGGTTGCCGTTGTAGGTTCCGGTCCTGCAGGCTTGTCCGTAGCCGGTGATATCGCTAAACTTGGCTATGATGTAACTGTATTTGAAGGCCAATCTGAACCAGGTGGCGTACTTTTATTCGGTATTCCTGAATTCCGTTTGTCTAAATCCGTTGTACGTCGTGAAATCGCACGTCTTGAAGGTTTAGGCGTTAAATTCGTATGTAATACATTTATCGGTCAAGATAAAACATTGGATGAACTCTTCGCTGAAGGCTTTGATTCCATCTTTATCGGTACTGGTACTCATATTCCTCAAGAAGTACGTATGGAAAATGATGAAGTGCACGGTGTATTCCAAGCGATGTACTTGTTGACTAATGTACAATTAGTAGAAAATGGCGAGCTTGACAAGGATCAAATTCCTGTTAAAAAAGGCGACCGTGTTATCATCATTGGCGGCGGTAACGTAGCGATGGATGCGGCTCGTACATGCGTACGTTTAGGCTGTGAATCCGTAACTGTAGCATATCGTCGTAGCCAAGAACAAATGCCAGCACTATTGTCTGAATACGAAGAAGCACGTGCTGAAGGCGTTCAATTCCAATGGTTCGCTTCTCCAGTGGGTGTAGAAGGTAAAGACAAGGTAGAAGGCTTCAAATACGAAGTGATGGCTCTCAACGAAGATGGCGCAGGTATCCACGGTACTGGTAACTTCCAAGTAATGCCTGTAGATAAAATCATTATTGCTGCTGGACACAAACCAAATGCACGTCTTATCGGCGAAGGTAATAACCTAAAGGTAGACGAAAAAGGCTATATCATTACTTCCGAAGATCCATACGGCATGACTAGCCGTAAAGGCGTATTCGCTGGCGGCGACGTTGTACATAAACCTGCTACTGTAGTACTCGCTATGCGGGAAGCTAAAAAAGCTGTTGACGGCATGGTTAAATACATGGAAATCAAAAAAGCTCAAGAAAGTGCTAATCAATAATCTTATAGAGATAATCAAAGAGTCCTATACTTAGTATAGGACTCTTTTTACTATAAGGATTTGATTATTATAGTGTTTTAATAGTGTTTTATTATTGGTTTCAGTTTACGGTCAAAGTGGAGGGGCATGTATATATGTACCTATTATGATGTAGGCTAATCCAGTGTAATATTAGAATTCAAATTTGTGTTTCCTGTATAGATAATGTATAGAAATTACGATAAATGCTTATAAAACCTGAGGTTATTGAGTGTAATGCCTGTATTTTTAGTCTTAATTACCTCTAGATATACTAAAATTCCACGTATTGATGAAATCGCACATAATTTAATAGTCGTAGAAAAAAGCCTTAATAGAACTAATGTGAATATTAGTTTTTATTAAGGCTTTTACGTTATCGCTTTTCAACTGCTACTAGTCACGGCCTTGGGCTAGACGTATAGTAAAGGCATAACCATGTGTTGAGTGTGAAAGTAGATAGAGGTTGCTATGAATCCTATCCTATGTTGTCGTGATATACAGGTTCGACAAGAAGTTCACAAGCTAGGAGTATTAATTTTACTTTGGCGTAGACAATTGGGCATGACACAGTATCAATTAGCAGATAAATCAGGTCTAGCTCAATCTTATATAAGTGATCTTGAAAGTGGTGCTATTGATCCGCGGTGGTCCACAATTTATAGGGTTGTATCTGGATTAGGACAAATGAGCGTACAAGATTTTCTAAATGGTCCACAAACCATTAGAAGCCTAAGAATTCATTGATAATAATAATCTCCATGGTTTGCATGTTACGCTGTGGATGCATAACTGCGTTGATTGTAGTTTTTGTATTTGCCATGATTCCTCCTGAATAGGTGTTTAGGATTAGAAGTTAATGTTTCGATTAGTAGTGTTTTCTATTTACTATTGTATCGTTTTATAGAACTAGAGTTCAATGGAAGCTATTTATCTTCCTTGGTATAAGAACGAATAGAGGTGAAGTATTACAATTTATTAGATTAATTATAGGAATGAAATCCAAATTATATATCTGTATGATAAAACTTTGGAATGAAATCCAACTTTATGATAATATTAATATAAAGTTGGAATGGAATCCAGGTTTCGAAGGTGGTCAATATGATGACTGATAATAACCGTAATTGGGTTCCATCTATGAGCACGTACATAGATGAGGAGGCCCTTATGAAATTGATTCAGCGCCATGGGTATATAGAGTTTTTGCGACGGAATCGTGAACGGTCTATTATAAAAGTCGTTTCTGGCATACGTCGTTGTGGTAAATCCACATTGTTTCGTCTGTTTAAGGATGAGCTGCTAGCGGACGGAGTAAAACCGGAACAGATTATTTCTATAAATTTTGAGGAGTTAGAATACGAACCTTTACGAGACTATCATAGGTTGTATCAATATATATTAAATCAAATGCAGCCTAATCAAATGAACTATATTTTTCTTGATGAGATTCAACATGTAGATCAATTTCATCGTGTTGTAGATAGCTTATTTGTAAAAGAGAACACGGATATTTATATTACCGGTTCAAATGCATATTTTATGTCTTCTGATATTGCTACATTATTGACTGGTCGATATGTAGAAATTCAGATGTTACCATTGTCCTTTGCTGAATTTTACTATAGCAAATATGAAGAGCAGCAGTATTCCTTGATTCCTGCCTACGAGGCGTATCTTCGTGAAAGTTCCTTCCCTTATACTCAGCAACTAGGGGGAGAAGATTTTGATATTCAAGAATATCTTCGCGGTTTATATAATACCTTGTTGTTACATGATGTTGTGGCTCGATTAAAGATTAATGATGTTACAATGTTACAAGATATTGTACGGTATATTATGGCTAATGTAGGTAGCTTACTTTCACCAAATAAAATAGCTAAATCTCTTGTTAGTGCTGGCCGAAAGATTGATAATAAAACGGTAGAACGATATCTACAAGGGTTACAAGATAGTTTGTTATTATACAAGGTAAATCGCTATGATGTACGAGGTAAAGAATTACTACGCATTAATGCGAAATATTATAGTGTTGATGCAACCTTGAGGAATTTGATTGTTGGCAATACAGGCCGCAATACAGGTCATATATTAGAAAATATTGTTTTTCTAGAACTCATACGTCGTGGATATGCTGTATATGTAGGTCAGCTGGCTAAAGGGGAAATTGATTTTGTCGCAGAAAAAGCTGGCATTACTGAATACTATCAGGTTAGTGAAACTGTGCTCGATCCAAATACGTTAAACCGTGAACTGGCGCCTCTTGAGGCTATTAATGACCAATATCCTAAGTTTTTGCTCACCTTGGATGAATTAAATAAAAATGCAAATTATGACGGAATTCAACAACGAAATGTTTTAGAATGGTTGTTAGAGAGCTGTTAACTTGCTATAATAATAGTATTGATATGGCATAAGCCAATGTTAAGGAGGCAAAAATCGTGGATTTAATTCAAAAATTAAAAGACCAAGTAAAACCATTAGGTAAAAAAATCGTGTTGCCAGAATACAAAGATGAACGCGTATTGAAAGCAACTGAAATCATTTTGAAAGAAGGTTTCGTAACACCTGTATTAGTAGGTAACCCAGCTGAAATCGCAGAAGCTGCTAAAGCTGTTGGCGTATCCGTAGAAGGTGCTGAAATCATCGATCCAGCTAACTACGATCGTTACCAAGAAATGGTTGATACATTCGTAGAATTGCGCGCTAAAAAAGGTATGACTCCTGAAAAAGCTGACGCAACTATGAAAGGTGACTGCTTATTCTTCGGCGCTATGCTTGTTCGTCTTGGCGCAGTAGATGGTATGGTTGCTGGTTCCGGTTGCCCAACTGCAAACGTATTGCGCGCTGCATTACAAGTTGTAGGTACTAAACCAGGTCTTAAAACTGTATCTTCTTCCATGTTCATGTTTACAAGCAAAAAAGAATATGGCGACGACGGTATGCTCGTATTCTCCGACTGCGGCGTATTGCCTAACCCAACTAGCGAACAATTGGCTGATATCGCAGAATCCACTGTAGAAAAAGCTCGCAAAGTTGTTGGCATGGCTGACCCTCGCGTATCCATGTTATCCTTCTCCACAAAAGGTTCCGCTTCCACTCCAGAAGTAGACAAAGTGGTTGAAGCTGTTAACATCTTGAAAGAACGCAACGTTGACTTCAAATTCGACGGCGAATTACAATTGGACGCTTCCATCGTTCCTTCCGTAGCAGAAAAGAAAGCTCCTGGCTCCAACGTAGCTGGTAAAGCTAACATCTTGATCTTCCCTGATCTTCAAGCTGCTAACATTGGTTACAAATTGGTACAACGTTTCTCTGGTGCTGACGCTCTTGGCCCATTGATTCAAGGTTTGGCTAAACCAGTTCATGACCTTTCCCGCGGTTGCTCTGCTCAAGACGTTGTAGACGTTGCGGCTATCGCTGCTGTTGAAAGCATCTAATAGTTACTCACACAATTATATATAAACATATGTAATATATATTTTGATATGCTGAAAGCTGGCTCTATAGGGCCAGCTTTTTGTATGTTCAATATATATCCATATATTTTTATATTCATTACTTTATGTTATTTTCTACAGCCTTACCATTGTTGTCATGTTACTTTCCAATTCGTAGCCATTGCGACAGACAGAATCCATGGTTGATCGTATAGTATAACTATAAGAATATAGAGCGGCGTAAATCGTTGGAGGTGTATCTTATGAGTTTTGGAACTATTAATAAATCCATGACCGTAGCTGAAGCGGTTAAAGTAAATCCAGAGTTAATGGATGTATTAGCAAAAGATGGAATAGATTTTTGCTGTGGTGGTGGACATCCTTTAGCAGAGGCTATTGCAGAAACAGGTAAAGATGTGGATGCATACATTGCTATGTTAAATGATGTACAAGTTGCTCAGAAATCTTCTCGTGCAGAGGTGCTTAGTTATTCTAAAGACCAATTGATTGACTACATTGTTCATACCTATCATCGAGAACAATTGAATATGATTGATGAAATTGACCAAGGATTGGCAAAACTACTAAATGTACATTATGACCATCATGGTGAGGAATTGACAAAGATTTATCAAACCTTTTTGCAACTCAAATCCGCTCTTGTACCTCATTTCCGGCATGAAGAACATGTAGACTTTCCTGAGTTTAAAGCGGGTAAACCAATAGACTTTGATGAACTTCGGGCTGAACACGAAGCTGCAGGTGTACTTTTGGAATCCTTAAGTGCATTGACCAACCAGTACACAGCACCAGCAGATGGCTGTGCTACTTATGTCTATGTATTTAAGACCATGAAAGCCTTAGAAGAAGGTCTTCATGAACATATTTTCTTAGAAAATTCTGTTTTGTTTGACATGAAGTAGATTATAATATCATCTGTATAACGACAAGGCTCTATTGCAAAATGGACCCTTGTATGTAGTAAAGACACCAATCGAATGGTTGGTGTCTTTTGTTTTCTTAAAAATTATGAGTTTGTAGCTATATTCTGGTGAAATATGCGGTTTGCGTAAATACATATAGAAGGTGTATGATTGAATTAATTATATTTGATTAATATATTTAATCAATTTGTACATGTAGTTGTGTATGACGTAATAAAAAGGAGAGAATTATGATTTCCGTATTTGACACACATCCTGTTGTTTTTGAAAGTAATGATCGTACTTTAACAATTAGTTACAATGGTGTACTTTGCAAAAATGCAAATGGACAGGTTATAACTGACATTGATTTTGAAGATGTGAATGAGCTATATCTTACTAGATATCTAAATTCAAACGGTAATTATACTATTCTCTTTAGAGACCACAATTGGAAAAATATAGAAGGCCAAGATTTAGATACGGACCGTACAGAATCTAATACGGGGCACAATATTCGTGAAACAAAAGCTATTCTTACAGCCTTTGCTCGAAATAAGTTGACTGCTGATTTTCCTGCGAACTTAGATACTCTTCAATTGCCACTGGATTCTTCCTTTATGGGTAAACGAGAAATTACCATTAAGAACGGAGTTATCTCAAATGGCAAGGTAGATATCCCTATTAATGAAATCCGTCGCGTAGTATGTGCATCTAATGGTACGATTAGTAAATTGCTAATATACAAGGAAGAAAAGCCTAGCTCTTTCCTTAAAAAGATCTTTGATTCTCCTGATATGAAAATCACATTGAATGCCATTACGTTGCCGTTATTGGAAGCCATTGTAACGCGCAATACAGGTCATGGCATTGACTTCAGTCGCGGTAACGGCTTTGATCAAAAGGACTCCAACTATATTATTATCCGCTATCTTGACTCTGGTTTCTTCCTTGAGAAAGACGGTACAGCACCTACAGAATGGCAGAAAACAGCGGCTGAAAGAACGGCTAAATTTGGCTATGATGTGAAAACATTGTTATAATATTGGATACTTCGATATAGTATAGTCATGAGGTGATAACACCTTGGATATTAAGACATGTAGAATTTTAAATGATGATAATATCTATTGTAGGAATATTTTTAGGAGGCGTATCATGACTGTATATAATTATTCCTTACTCAATAAAGCTGGTGAAGAGCAAAGTTTAAAAGATTTTGAAGGTAAAGTGCTTGTGATTGTTAATACGGCTAGTAAGTGTGGCTTTACTCATCAATATGAAGCCTTAGAGGCTCTTTATAAGAAATATAAAGATCAAGGATTAGAGATTATCGCTGTTCCATCTAACCAATTTGGAGAAGAAGAACCTGGTTCAAATAGTGAAATTCAATCATTCTGTAAGTTAAATTACGGTGTTACCTTCCCTGTGATGGGAAAAGCAGATGTGCGTGACGAAAGTGCAATAGAACTTTTTAAATATATGATTAAAGAGCAAAAATTCCAAGGTTTCCCACCGAGTGATAAGACAGAAATGCTTACGGATTATCTTAATGGTATTGACCCTAATTATCTTAATGATGATGAAGTAAAGTGGAACTTTACTAAATTTGTCATAGACCGTCAAGGTAAGGTGGTAGGGCGCTTTGAGCCTGTTGTAAAACCGGCTGAAATGGAAACCTTCATCAAAGAACTGCTATAATTTAATCAAGGAAAAACCACACAGATCAGTTAAAACCATATCTTGAAACATAATAGACAGTAAAAAACTGCTTGTACTCATTGTACAAGCAGTTTTTATATAGCTTAGTTTTGTACAGCTGTAAAGCGTTGACGACCAAATTTGTGGTTGTTGATTTCATCCACTAGAATTTGTGCGAATGTAGCATATGAGATATAAGGTTTGCCTTCTTTGTTCAAGATAACATTTTCATTACCTAATACATAGTCATTAGATTCAGGGCCTTTTGCATCTAAGATTGGTGGTGGGGTAAACATTGTCCAGTCTACATTGCTGAATTTACGCAAGATATCGTCAGACTTACCATGAGTTTTTGAACGAACTAAAAATTCTTTTGGAAACTCTGGTGTATCATTTAGTTGAATTGTGTGATCTTCGTCTACGTAGAGGCTACCTGCACCACCTATAGCGATGAGGCGCGTATTTGTGTTAGCTAATGCTTTTACAAGCAATAATGTCAAATCTGCTGGTAAGTGATACGTATCTGGTGTGAAAGCGCTTGTAGCATTTACGACTACATCAAATTGAGTTAGTTCTTGTTTTTTTAATTGTAACGCATCTTTTACGATGGTTGGTATTCCTTCAATAGCACCTTCACGGCGAACAACGCCTGTTACTTGATGACCTGCTTTGAGGGCTTTTTCTACTATACGATGACCTGCTTTACCATTTGCACCGATTACTAAAATATTCATGATGATTCTCCTTTTTGTGAAAGTCTCTTTTATTGAGCGCATAGTTTTTTTGTGATGGAGTAAAGTTATTTTCTAGATACAGGTTAGTAAAGTTTGCTCCGTAGTTGTTAGTGTGTTCAGCTAATGACCTCATTATATAGAGGTGCAAATATTTTGAATAGTAGAATCATTTTGGAGAGGTACTATCAAAAGTGATAGAATTATGATAAATACTGATTAAAATTTTTTCAAAATAATTTGTACCCTAAAAAAAGATACTATAAAATGCTTGCAATACTAAAATTTTGTGATATGATTTGAACAACGTTATACACATAAAAAGGAGAAATATAATGGCAGAACAACTTGTTAACATTCATGATTTAGTGGGCCGCTGTCCTTTTGCAACGAGTCAAAAGTTATTAGCCGGCAAGTGGTCTTTATTGATCATGCACGAATTAGCCGAAGGTCCTGTGCGTTTCCGTGAATTAGAGCGCCGCTTATACCCAATTACACAAGCAACACTTACTAGAGCGTTACGCCAATTAGAGGATGATGGTCTAGTACATCGTGAAGTTTATGGTACTATTCCGCCAAAGGTTGAGTACAGCCTTACTGAAGTGGGAGCGGGGTTTAAGACTGTTCTAGCATCCCTTGAAATATGGGGGAACCAATATATTGATTATATGAAAGCCGCTGGCCGCATGTAAGAAATGCCAGCGGCATTTCTGCCCTTATTATGATTATAAACATGGGGCACTATATATTTGATAAGACTTTAAAAAGCCTTTATATATGTCATGAATAGCTATTTGTTTATGTCATGTATTAAGAAAAATATGGTATAATAAACAATACGAATGATATAAATTCTCAATAAATGAGAGGTATTGATAATAATGTTGAATGTTACTTTTTTAGCGCATAGCGGCTTCCTTGTAGATGACAGTAAGCGTTGCTATGTATTTGATTATTATAAAGATCCTAATAATATAGTTTGGCAATTAGCGAAACGCGGTCGTGAGCTTTGGTTCTTTGTGAGTCATACTCACGGTGATCACTTTAATCCGTCTATTACAGAGTTTGATGGTCCTCAAACTCGTTATATTTGCCATCAAGATGTGCCATTAGAGGGCAAGGTAAAGAAATGTATTACTATGCGCCCTGGCCAAGATGCCACATTAGATGATGTAGGCATCCATATGTATGGTAGCACCGATGAAGGTGGCTCTTTCTACGTAAAGACAAATACGGCTAACATCGATTCTGATTCTATCTTCCATGCAGGCGACCTCAACTGGTGGCATTGGCTTGGTGATACTCCGGAGAATAATGCTGATGCAAAACGCATGGCATGGCGTGAGTTTAAGGAATTAGACGGCTTATCTGTAGATGTAGCGATGTTCCCGGTAGATAATCGTCTAGAAGATGCTATGGAGTGGGGCAGTATTGAGTTCTTGCGCCGAGTAGAGGTAAAAAAAGCCTTTATTCCTATGCATCTAAATGGTCCACTATGGACACCATCCGTGTATTTTAAAGCACTCTTTGGCGATGTTCCTGTATGGGAGCCTCAAAAAGATGGCGATGAATGCACATTCTAAATCTACTTTCACAGTTTGTAGTTTGTGAAAGTCCGTGACCCTAGAGGTCACTACGTTATATGGGGAGAGTCTATATACGTAATTTAGTAAGTTAGGATCAAGTGATGATGAAAACTAAACCAGTGGCAACTACCCTATTAGTTGTCATGGCCATTATATTTTTAATTTCATATCCACAACGGCAAGATATGTTTTGGGCATTTATCATGCACGTATCTGGGGCCGCTATGATCGGTGGCTTGGCGGACTGGTATGCGGTAACGGCACTCTTTACGAAGCCCTTAGGCATTCCTTTTAAGACGGCCATTTTACCGCGCAGCAAGGAACGACTCATTCAAATGGGACGCACCATGCTCAGTGAAGAGTTATTGCGCGTGCCTCAAATGTACTATGCCATCAAAAAAGAACGGGTCATGGTTCGTATTATCGAATACGGTATGAGTGATGTAGGACAAGGTCAGATTAAAGAAATCTTGTACGGTGTAGGTAATCAAGTGTTATCCCATATGGATATTGAGCCTATGCGCCAAGAAATCAACAAGGCTGTTTATAAAGGTGTTACGAACTGGAAGGCGACACCTCTCGTTATCTTGTTTGGACGCTGCATGTTAGAGCGCCAAACAGCAAGTGTTTTCTGGCTCTACTTTAATCGTACATGTCAGCGTGTTATCGCATCAAATCAGGTATATCCTTATTTGTATCGCGTTATGCTGGATATTATGAAAACCTATACGAAGGATTCTTTCTTCCGCGAATTGGCCATTGCCTTTGGTGGGGACGGGCTTTCACCAGAACGATTGGTGGAAACGGTGCAGAAAAAGGCCGTTCAATTCCTCAAGGATAATGAGTCCATCGATTCTGCGCTAGGTCGCTACGTATGGGGCCAAGCGATTCGATTCTTCAATAATTTGGAAACAAATAAGGAATGGCAAGCATTTATCGAAGAACATAAAGACCAATGGATTCGAATGGTTCTTGAAGAATGGGAAGGCAAGCTCATCGATGGCGATACGGTGGATTGGAATCGCCTCATGGATATCGTTATGGATCGCTTTAATGTGCTCGGCACAGAAATCTTGCTGAACCCAGATAAGCAGGCGCCATTTGAACGGTTCTTCTTGCTTCGCAGTATTCCGTGG
>ENA-OWNX01000633-OWNX01000633.1-gut-metagenome-genome-assembly--contig:-NODE-633-length-11145-cov-4.094687_pt1 | contig 11145 bp, 10 predicted proteins | sample MGYA00248250_ERZ651778 | MGnify/ENA primary metagenome ERZ651778 (study PRJEB26908, sample SAMEA4031702) | gut metagenome | biome: gut; feature: normal infant; material: stool | place: China | collected 2015...
TACAAGATAAACCAGGTTGCTTTGCCTTTATTGGTATTCAAAACCCTGAAATCGAGGCTACCTACGATCATCATAACAATCGATTTAATATGGATGACTCCGTACTATCTGCGGCATCAGCCGTATATGCAGAATATGCTATTCAATGGTTACAAGAACATAAATAAATACATTCTCTATGAGAGGTACTTATGAATATAGTTATATGTCTCATCATAATTGCTATTACAGGCTTATTATTGATGAAGCGCTATCAGCCACAGCCTATTTTGATTGGCTTAGGAATTCTTATGATGTTCATCGCTTATGAGGCGAGCTGGATTGATGCCATATTAGTTGGTGACCAATCCACAGGAGTTCTCATATTTGATGCCATGGATATCGTACGAATTACTACGTCCGAGAATATAGTGAATTTAGGTCTCATGATTATGACCTGTGCTGGTTATGCAAAATATATGGAGTACATAGGGGCAGGGACAAGATTGGCACATACATTTATCCGACCCCTATATCGCCTGAATCGCCCATATATTGTACTAGCCCTAATGTTTCTTCTTAATATGGGACTGTCTATTTGTGTACCTAATCCATTGAGTCTTGCACTCCTTATGATGGTTACTATGTATCCCGTATTGCTTCGCCTTGGCGTGAGCCCCGTGGGGGCTGCAGCGGTTATTGCTACGGGGCACCTTATGGACGTAGGACCTGGTGCAGTGTCTACCTTACTCATTGCAAAGACCTTGAATATGCCTGTGCCTAACTATTTTGTAGGCTACCAGTTGCGTCTGTATTTCTTAGTTGCTATTGTGACGGCTATAGCACACTTTTTCTGGCAGAAATATCGCGATCGAGTGGAGGAACCTAAGGCTATAGATGCTTGTGAAAATATTCCAGAGGCGCCAATAGGTCCTAAGCCGTATATGCTATTCCCATTATTACCATTGTGTTTTATCTTGGGCTTTAGTCAATATGGTTTACCTGGGGTGAAGATGAATGTAACTTTGGCTATGATGCTTGCCTTTGGTATTGCCTTGTTAGCGGAGCTGATTCGACACCGCAATTTACGAACAGTCCTTAAGAGTACGACTATATTCTTTGAGGGCATGGGAAACCAGTTTTCCTATGCAGTAACACTAATTATAGGGGGACAGATTTTTGCACTAGGCTTAGTGAGCTTGGGCCTTATTGAATCTTTAGTTAGCGCACTTCAAACACTATCTCTTAACTCCATTGAACTTACCTCTGTTCTAGGGGGCGGTATGTTAGGTCTTAGCATGGTAACCGGTAGCAATGTAGCGCCATTATTTACTTTGGTTCCACTAGTACCTAATATCGTAGCTCATCTAGGCCTTGATCCGATTACTACTATGCTTGGTATGCAAAACGGTGCAAGCCTAGGCTTATTCCTTAGCCCTATTAGTCCTGTAATGGTCGGCGTAGCAGGCGTGGCGCATATTAAGTCAGTAGACTTACTTAAACGAACTGCTGTACCTGTTCTTGTGGCCTTACTTACTAGCTGTGTGGGGATATGTCTCCTTTACTAACTATCATCTAAAAGACTAATTAGTTATATTTAATCAGATATACTTTATATTGCTTTTTAAGTTTAGTTTAAAATTAGAAAACCCTCTTTACATGTAACGTAAAGAGGGTTATTATATTCCAAGATTAAATCATATGTAATTAAAATGGGTTCCTGCAATGATGCAAGTTTTAGCGCTTTGCGGATAAAAAAGGGCCTTTCTTCGCCGGACGGTTCTAGAATCCAGAAAGGATGTAATGAGCAATCAAGTTTCTATTTCAACAGCAAATATTCGTGGTGCCTTTGGGGCATTTTTTATCCCAGGTATGTATACAGCTTTATGGGCTGGTTTTGTACCATATTTAAAAGCGAAGCTTAGCATTGGTGAAGATGTATTAGGTTCCATGATTTTAGTGCTTGGTTTAGGTTCTTGTTTATCCATGGCTATAGCAGGTAAGCTTGTAGAGACCTTTGGATGCAAAAAAGTCGTTTTATTGGCTAGTTTTATTGGTATGTTATCTCTGGCTGTTATTACCATGTGTTCTACCATTGCTACTACAACAGCTGCTTTATTCTTCTTTGGCCTTGGTACAGGCCTAAGTGCGGCATCGGCTAATTTACAAGCCATTTTAACTGAAAAGGTGAGCAAAAAGCACTTGATGGGTGCCTATCATGGTGGGTGGAGCTTAGGTGGCTTTGCCGGTGCTGGCGTTTTGCTTATCCTTTTAAAAATATTGTCCCTACCTGTTAATGAAAGTATTTGGGGACTTCTCATCGTATTGTTCATTGCCATGGTTATAGTCAGTCAATTTATGCTAACCTTTGGTAGTGATCCAAATGTAAAGGTTACTAAGAAATCGAAAAGTCCATTATCTTTCCATCCCATTGCTATTATCTTTGGTCTCTTGTCCTTTGTATCTTACTTAGTTGAAGGTGCAGTAGGGGATTGGAGTGCATTATACTTATTCGAAGATAAAGGTATCGTTATCGAAGAAGCCGTTATGGGCGTTATGTTATTTAACGGTACCATGTGTATCGGCCGTTTGCTTGGGAATACAATTGGTAAACATTTGACATCTAAACAAGTTGTTGTTGGTGGTTATTTGTTAGGTGCTATTGCAATGGGGCTTATCGTATTTTTACCAGGATATGGCTCCATGTATACGTATTTATTACTTGGTATTTCTTTAGCTATGGTAGTACCAAATCTATTCTCTGCTATGGGGGAACAAAATGTTATTCCTATGACACAAGCTGTGGCAACGTCTACTATGCTTGGTTATATGGGAATTTTGATGGGACCAGCATTGATTGGTTTCATTGCTCATGGCACAAGTCTTACTGTTGCATTTATCGTATTAACAGTATTACTTGTAGTGAGTGCAGGTATTAGTAAATACGCTTATATGTTAATGGACAAATCAAAAGAAGCTGAAGCTTAAATAATAGCCCCAAAGACGATATGTCTTTGGGGCTAATTTTGTGAAATATTGCAATGTTATTACGAATATGTTGTAGATTATATTGATTATATACAAAAAAACCACAGGATTTATCCTGTGGCTTTTATATGTAATATTGTATTAACGGTCACCGTTGAAGATGGAGTTTTTAACAAGTACATAGTCTACTTTGCGGATTGCTTGTAGAGTAGTACCACCAGCGTAAGAAATAGCGGATTGCAAATCTTGTTCCATTTCAACTAATGTATCAAAGATAGAACCTTTGGAATCGATGAAGATTTTTTTACCTTCTACGTTTTTGCGTTCCCCTTTTTGGAACTCAGATGCGGAACCAAAGTATTCTTTTACTGCTTTGCCGTCAACGATTTTTTCTTCCCCTGGAGATTCTTCATGACCAGCGAATAGAGAACCAATCATAACCATAGTAGCACCAAAGCGAATGGATTTAGCGATGTCGCCATGATCGCGGATACCGCCGTCAGCAATGATAGGCTTAGTAGCTGCTTTTGCGCACCAGCGAACAGCCGCCAATTGCCAACCACCAGTACCAAAGCCAGTTTTTAATTTAGTGATACAAACTTTACCAGGCCCGATACCAACTTTAGTTGCATCTGCACCAGCATTTTCAAGTTCACGAACTGCTTCTGGTGTACCTACGTTACCAGCGATAACGAAAGTTCCAGGCAAGTTCTTTTTGATGTATTGAATCATATCGATTACAGCGTTGGAGTGACCATGTGCAATATCGATTGTAATGTATTCAGGTGTTAAGTTTGCTTTTTTGAATTCATCAACTAAAGCAAATTCTTCTGGTTTTACACCAATGGAAATAGAAGAATATAAGTTAAGGTCGTGCATGCGTTTTACAAAGTCCATACGACGTTCTGGTTGGAAACGATGCATGATATAGAAATAACCTTCACGAGCTAATTTTTCTGCCAATTCTTCGTCGATAATAGTTTGCATATTTGCAGGAACTACTGGCAAGCGGAATGTGCGATTACCTAATTTAACATGTGTATCACATTCGCTACGGCTAGTTACGATACATTTATTAGGAATTAATTGCACGTCTTCATAATCAAAGATGTTCGTTGTATTAATCATATTTTCTATATCTCCTTCGAGTATTACAAATTGAACCTGTACCATTATACAAGAGTCGCGTAAAATTTTCAATACGTTCCGAATATTTTGTTTGGTGTCATGTGAGAACTGTAGTACAATACAAGTAGGATGTATAAATAAAACTACAGTTTTAAAAGTTATACTAAAGAGGAGGTCGATTGAAATGGACCAGTCAAAAACACGCATGCTTGCAGAAGCAGGTGTGGCGATTGCAATTGCTCAAGTATTATCCTTTATTACGATTTTTCATATGCCTCAAGGAGGCTCTATTAAGGCTGCAGCTTTAGTGCCGCTCATGATTTATGCCTATCGTTGGGGTGGTGCACGGGGAATTTTTGCTGGCGTCGTATATGGTATTTTACATTTTATTTTAGGCTTTAAATCATCTGTACACTATTTAAGTATTATATTGGATTATCTAGTTGCTTATGGTGCTATAGGTGTATGTGGTTACTTCAAAGATTCTATTTCTGGACTCATTACAGGGTCTATTGTTGGTATTGCATTGCGCTGGATCGCCACTGTTGTGAGCGGTGCCGTTGTGTTCGCTAGCTATGCTCCGCAAGGACAAAATCCATGGATTTACTCCATGATTTATAACGCCTCTTATATGGTACCAGATGGGATTTTAAATATTGTTGTTTTACTATTCATCTACCAAGGTGTTAAACGAGGTTTAGGACGTCGTGGATAAATTAGGTTTAATTATTTTGGCTGGTGGTTTGAGTTCTCGAATGGGGCAACCTAAGGCATTATTGCCTTGGGTTAATGGTGAAAGCCTCATATCTCATGCACTTCGTAAGGGATTAGAAGCGGATGTGGATGATATCATCATCTCCATTGGTGATGATGATCAGTTAGGACATGCCATTCAGACTCATATTATTGATACATTGTCGAACGATGAAAAGAAAAAAGTTTCTATTGTTCGGGATTCTATTGAGCGATGTGGTCCTCTAGGGGGACTTTATAGTGCTCTAGCTGTTGGAATGAGTCCTGCCTATGCGGTGATGGCTGTAGATATGCCATTTATGCCTATGGATTTATATTATGATTGGTTATATCAAGTGAATCATAATAATTGGAATGTCATAGTTCCTACTGGTTCTAGTGGTAAGCCAGAACCTATGGCAGGAATTTATAGGCCTTATATTGTATCATTACTTCCATCTATTCTAGCCGGTCAAGACGTATCGTTGCAGCATGCTCTTGATACGATTGGTCATGTTGAATCTATTGATGCCAGTGATTATGATTGGGAGCTAAGTAATGTAAATCATTATGATGACTATCAATGGGCTCGTGCATTAGCAGAAAATGAGTTCCGTCGTGTGCCTCTTATTAGTGTAGTAGCATCAAAACGTAAAACAGGTAAGACTACGGTAGTAACCCGCCTTGTAGCTGAGTTACAACGAGCTGGATTTTCTGTAGGCGTTGTAAAGAGTGATAAACACGGCTTTCAAATGGATCATGAAGGAACCGATACAGACCTTTCTTATAAAGCTGGTGCTGATGCGGTGGCTATTGCAGGCCCTAATGAAACAGCGATTCGTATACGCACTAAAGAACAATCAAATCTGTATGAAATATCACAGTTTATGCCTGTGGATATAGTTATACTAGAAACAAGGTCCCAAGGCATTGCCCCTATTATAGAGGTTACACAAGAGGGACATACGGAAGAGCTAATCTCGGATGATATGGACCGAGTGGCTACAATCGAAATTAGCGAATTGGATCAAGACGTACCTGGATTAGTACGTCACATACAGGAAATGATGAGGAGTTTACATGGCCGTCGTTACTGTTGAGGAGGCCCTTCAATTATGGGAGAAGGCCTTAGATACGCAAGTTTATAAAGTAGAAATGATTGATGTTAAGTCTGCTAAGGGATATGTGTTGGCAGAGGATATCGTTGCGCCCACAGATGTACCGGCTTTTTCGAAATCAGCGATGGATGGGTATGCTATTGCCTTTTCCGCGGATTGTAATGAGTATATTGTTGACGGTGTTATAGGCGCCGGCGTTGTATGGGAACAACCTGTTGGACTAGGCCATGCAGTACGTATTATGACGGGCGCACCTATACCGGATACATGTGATACTGTTATCATGCAAGAACAGGTAGTTGGCTCTGGAGAACCGGGTACAACAATCACCATTCAAGGTAAATACAAATGTGGCGATCATATCATCCCTCAAGGTGAGGAATGTAGTGCTGGCACTATTGTGATTCCTCGTGGAACAGAGGTAACCTCTACGGTACAAACTGTTTTGACTGGTCTGGGAGTGACTGAGGTTGCTGTCAATGCAATGCCTCGCGTGTTAGTCCTTACCTCAGGTCATGAGGTGATTGAGCCTGGTGAAAGCTTAACACCTGGTAAAATCTATAATTCTAATCGAACTATGATTTGCGGACTCTTGGATGATTTAGGCTTTCATAAGATTACACACTATCATGTAAGTGATGCGCCAGAGGAACTAGAGTCTGAAATCAACCACGTGTTGCAGCTTAGTGAAGAGGCAGATATTATCATTAGCTCTGGTGGTGTATCTGTCGGTCTCTTTGATACGATGCCTCTTATTTATGAGAAGCTAGGTGCTCAATCTATTTATGCACGTATTCAAATGCGTCCTGGTGCGGCATCTTATGGTGCTGTGACACCGAAAGGTCAAATCATCTTTGGTCTATCTGGTAATCCAGGGGCTGCTTTCAACGGCTGGCATCTAATCGTAGCACCAACCTTAAAGCGCTATAAAGGCTTGCTAAACTGGACCACACCAGTAGTAGCCTGCGTAATGGATTCAGAAATCTTTAAGCGTAATGCTTTTGATCGCTATGTACAAGGTAAAGTAATCTTTGGTGGTGGCGCTCCACGCTTTGTAGCCAACCGTCACTTTAACAGTAGTAGTATGTTAGGATTATATACTGTTAATGCGTTGGCATGTATTCCGAAAGGTATACACGAAGTGCACCCTGGTGACACTTTCGATGTGTATCTATTAGGATTGCTACCTGCGATCTGAAGTGCCTCATAGCCTCGATGCCCGAGAAAACTTCAAGATGCTGTTGACCGTTGTTAAATAAATATATCATAATGAATGCATCCCTTGGATTATAAGGGGTGCATTTTAATTCGAAATTATGTCCTGAATCTGTTGGAACTGTTGTAGACCAAATTTTATTTGGTGCCTGGACTCAAGATGAACTTGCCTTGTTAGAGGTAAGTAAATTACAGGAGCAGGAGCTGAGAGCAAAATTACCTTAGGGAGTAAAAGTGTAATGGATTATTTTCACTATACCTATAAACATAATCATATAGATTTTAATAGTGATATATATAAGGTTAGTACGTATCACTACAACTGGCACAGTGGCGTAGAAATCCTAATCTTGTTAAAAGGTAGAATTGATATGAGTTGTAATAGTGAGGTTTTTACAATGGAACCGCTTGATGCTATTATTATTTCGCCTCAAGTAGGTCATGCTACATTGGCCTTAGAGGAGGATACGACAGCTCTTGTTATTCATGTAAGTAAGGAGTTTTTCCAACACTTTGATTCTAACTTTGGCATGTATCAATTTGTATTGCGCTCAGATAAAAGTAATCGGTATAATCAATTCTTTACGTCCTTACGTCATCATGCAGCACAAATGATGTTACTAATGGTGAACGGTGATAGTCCTGATCGTCAATTATGTTTGGAGAGTCACTATTTATCGTTGACTAGTGATATATATCGTGAAATTGATGCGGTTAAGACTATCCCTGTACATACAAAGCCTGCTGATATGACCGTAGCTACCTTTGATAAAATGATTGCTTACATTGATGAAAACTATCAGCAAAAGATTGAGTTAGAAGATATTGCTAAAATTGGCGGTTATAATGTGAACTATACATCTCAGTTCTTTAAACGCCAATTAGGTGTTTCTTTTCTTGAATATGTTTTGCGTTTGCGGTTGCGAGAGGCGACAGTACGTTTAGTTAATTCTAATGATGGGGTCGCACATATTGCAAGTAGCTGTGGGTTTGCAGATATTAAAGCCTTTAATGTAGCTTTTAAGAAACATTTCCATACGACGCCATCAGAATATCGTAAACAAGCAAAAGAGATGGGGCGTAAAACAAAACTACATGATTGGAAGGAAATTATCTCCACTCAAGAAAATGATATTATGGAAATCTTACAATCTTGCGTAGCCTATAGAGATGATTCTGTATATAGTCTTGAATTAAAGCAGGCTAATCAAAAATTACAGGACGTTAAGGAACAACTTGAGAGTGTTGTTAGAAAACTATCATCTTAATTTATCTAGCTTCAATGCGGTGATAATATGGCGTAAACTTTATAGCGTTATTTTTCCAATTTTAAAAATATACAATCATTAGGTATAGGTGATTTTGTATATATCATAATAGTAAATAAATATATGGTAAAAGAGTATTACTTCAGATAAGTAGTGCTCTTTTTCTTTTTTTATATGGGCGAAAATGTATATTTGATAATATTAGACTCTATAGATTCGGGTGATTTTATATAATTCTAAGGTCCTTGTGCCAATAAAAACAAACTTGTAAATTGGATAGTTATATCTCTGAAAAAGAGTACAATGTAATTAGTGATAGACACTAAGGTTTTAAGTAGACAGTATTATAGAGTCCTAAATAGTGAAGTACTACAGGAGGTTTACGATGAGTACGAAGGATCAACAAGTGCAAGAAATGACAAATAAAATAGCTAACTTCATTTCTTATATGGCAAAGGTATTGCCTGATGATGTACAAGAGAAAATCCATGAATTAGCTAAGGATGAAAAAAATCCTATGGCTAAATCTATTTATGAAACAATGCAACATAATATGGATCTAGCAGCTCAGCTTAATCGCCCTTCATGCCAAGATACAGGTGTATTACAGTTTTGGGTGAAAGTGGGTTCTAACTATCCTCTAATTGGTGAGCTAGAGGAAATCTTAAAAGATGCTACATATAAAGCTACACAAGAAGCTCCTTTGCGACTAAATTGTGTGGAAACCTTTGACGAATTTAACACTGGTACAAATATTGGTTTAACTGCACCTTATATTCATTGGGATATAATTCCTGGACGTGATGATGTAGAAATTTTCCCATACATGGCTGGTGGTGGGTGCTCTTTGCCAGGTTCTGGTAAAACATTAATGCCAGGCGAAGGTTATGAAGGTGTTGCTAAGTTTGTTCTCGACTTGATGACGAGCTATGGTTTAAATGCGTGTCCTCCACTTTTAGTAGGTGTAGGGATTGCTACTACTATTGATACTGCGGCTGGTTTATCTAAAAAGGCATTAATGCGACCTGTATCTTCAAAAGCACCTAACGAAAAAGCTGCTTATATGGAACAATTATTAGAAGATGGAATTAATAAAATTGGTATTGGCCCTCAAGGTATGGGTGGGGATAAAACCGTTTTAGGTGTGAATATTGAACATGGTACACGTCATCCATCTGTTATTTCTTGTGCTGTCAGCGTAGGTTGTTGGAATCATCGTCGAGGTAATCTAGTATTTGATAAAGATGGTAATTGCACCGTTAAATCTCATAAAGGAGTGACACTATAATGGCTAAGAAAATATTAACTACACCTATTCAAAAATCTGATCTAGAAGGAATTAAGCCGGGCGATGTGATTTATTTAACTGGGCATATTACTACTACTAGAGATATGGGGCATCGCAGGGTGGTGGAAGAAGGTCAAACGTTACCAGTTGACATTAAAGATGGTGCTATACTCCATGCAGGACCAATTATTCGTACTATAAGCGATAATGAGTTTGAAGTTGTGTCTGTAGGACCTACTACATCTATGCGAATGGAAAAATTTGAGTACGACTTTGTGAAAAAAACAGGTGTACGACTTATTGTTGGTAAAGGCGGCATGGGGTCAGACACCGCGCGTGCATGTAAAGACTTTGGTGCACTACATTGTGTATTCCCAGCGGGGAACGCAGTTCTTGCTGCTACAGAAGTTGAAAAGGTAGAATCTGCTAATTGGCGCGAATTGGGTATGTGTGAAACTTTATGGACTTTTAAGGTTAAAGAGTTTGGACCTCTTATCGTATCTATTGATGCAGAAGGTCATAATTACTTTGAAGAAAAGAAAATCGAATATAATAAGAAAAAAGATGAAGTATTAGAAGACATATATAAACATGTAAACTTTATTAAATAAGTTACTCTAATTCCTAAAAGGCCCTGATGGTTTCACATTAGGGCTTTTTCTTGTTTGCATATCTATATTAGGAATATTTCTGTTATATAAGGTGGATTACTAAAATTGTTAGACATAAGTATTAGACATTAGAGATACTTTCATATATAATAGATTACTGTAGTTGTACAAATATACATCTACAGTAGACATTAATATCGATATAGTAAATATTAGATAGTAAGTTTATAGTTGTTATATAGTTGATAGATGGTCATGGTGCCAAGGAGGCTTTATGTTAAGCGATATTGAGATTGCCCAACAGAATAAAATGGAAAAAATTCAGGTCATTGCTGATAAATGTGGTTTAACACCTGATGATATAGAACAATATGGTCATTATAAAGCGAAGATTTCCTTTGATGCTATTCGTCGCTTAGAATCTAAACCTGATGGTAAATTGGTGCTGGTTACGGCGATTACACCAACACCAGCGGGGGAAGGTAAATCTACAACGAGCATTGGTCTCGTACAAGGCTTACAAAAGATTGGTAAAAATGCTATTGCCACATTGCGTGAGCCATCCTTAGGCCCTGTGTTCGGCATTAAAGGCGGTGCTGCAGGTGGCGGTTATGCTCAAGTTGTACCAATGGATGATATTAACCTTCATTTTACAGGTGATATGCACGCTATTACAGCAGCTAACAATTTGCTATCTGCTATGATCGACAATCACATCCATCAAGGTAATGAATTGCAAATCGATTTGCGTCAACTTTCTTGGACTCGTGTTTTAGACATGAATGACCGTGCTCTTCGTAATGTGACAGTTGCTCTTG
>ENA-OWNX01000638-OWNX01000638.1-gut-metagenome-genome-assembly--contig:-NODE-638-length-11005-cov-7.873627_pt1 | contig 11005 bp, 11 predicted proteins | sample MGYA00248250_ERZ651778 | MGnify/ENA primary metagenome ERZ651778 (study PRJEB26908, sample SAMEA4031702) | gut metagenome | biome: gut; feature: normal infant; material: stool | place: China | collected 2015...
TTCCAAAAAGACTATCGAGCAGTATTTGGAGGCTAATATGGAAGCAGTTGATAGAAAAACAGTCAGTACCATTAGAGCATTATGCGCTGATACTGTTGAAAAGGCAAATTCAGGACATCCGGGACTGCCTTTGGGTTCAGCGGCGGCGGCCTATATCTTATGGGGAAAGGTCATGAAACATAGTGGAACACATCGGAAGTGGGTCAACCGGGATCGCTTTATCTTGTCGGGAGGACATGGATCATCACTGCTTTATAGTCTGCTTCATTTGTATAACTATGGATTAACGATAGAGGATCTAAGACAGTTTAGACAGCTTGATTCACTGACTCCGGGGCATCCTGAATACGGACATACTGTAGGGGTCGAGGCAACGACAGGACCATTGGGAGCAGGGATGGCGATGGCAACAGGAATGGCAATGGCCCAGGCACACTTGGCAGCGATTTTTAATAGACCGGGATATCCAGTATTTGACAGCTTTACTTATGTACTAGGCGGTGACGGCTGTCTGATGGAAGGAATCTCGTCAGAGGCATTTTCACTTGCAGGCACTTTAAAACTGGAGAAACTGATCGTTTTATACGATTCAAATAATATTTCGATTGAAGGAAGCACGGATATTGCCTTTAGAGAAGATGTTCAGGGAAGAATGAAGGCATTTGGTTTTGATACATTCACGGTTGAAGATGGAGACGATCTTGACGAAATATTAAGTGCGATAAATCAAGCTAGGGTATCTCAAAAGCCGGCCTTTATTGAAGTGAAAACCAGAATTGGAAAAGGATGTCCGGCTAAAGAGGGAAAAGCCAGTGCACATGGAGAGCCACTGGGTGAAGAAAATGTCAGGGAATTAAAAAGGACACTGGGACTTGATGAGGATAGGACATTTGCGATAGATGAGGAAGTTTATCTCAATACAGCAAAACAGCAGGGACGCAGCGAGGTAATCTATAAGATTTGGAAGGATATGTTTGATGACTATCTGGTAACATATCCAGAGATGAAAAAATTATGGAAGCAGTATTTTGAGGTGGACTATAATAAAGTACTTGAAAACGATGTGGAATTCTGGAAATTTGAAAATAAACCTGAATCAACAAGAAATTTGTCGGGAACTGCGATGAACCGGATAAAGGAACTATTTCCAAATTTCATGGGTGGTTCAGCAGACTTAGCACCATCTACAAAAACATATTTAAATAAAGTAGGAGACTTTAGTGCCGAGAATTACAGGGGAAGGAATTTACACTACGGAGTAAGAGAGCAGGCGATGACAGGGATTGGAAACGGAATAATGCTTTATGGTGGATTGAAGACTTTTGTATCAACGTTCTTTGTATTCAGCGACTATGTCAAACCGATGGCTAGATTGTCAGCTTTGATGAATCTGCCATTGATATATGTATTGACGCATGACAGTATCGGTGTAGGTGAAGACGGGCCAACTCATGAACCGGTAGAACAGCTGACGATGCTGAGAGCGATGCCGAACTTCAATGTGTTTAGACCGTGCGATGCACAGGAGACTAATGCTGGATGGTATCTGGCGATGACATCAAAAACAACACCAACAGCACTGGTTTTATCAAGACAAAATCTACCACAGATCAAAGGATCTAGCCGAGAAGCATTAAAAGGAGGATATGTTATTGATGAGTGTGAAGGAACACCGGAAATAATCATCATAGCCTCAGGATCAGAAGTGACATTGGCAGTAGAAGCAAAGAAACGGATCAGAGGCAAAGCGATAAGGGTAGTAAGTATGCCGAGTATGGATATATTTAAACAGCAGAGCCGGGAATATAGAGAAAGTATCCTGCCGCCAGGTATAGAAAAGAGAATCGCAATTGAAGCGGGTTCAAGAATGTCCTGGGGAGAGTTTGTTGGCTTAAAAGGCAAATATATAACAATGGATAGCTTCGGAGCTTCAGCACCTGCTAATGAACTGTTTAAAAGATATGGTTTTACAGTAGATAATGTTGTAAAAATGATTAATAAATTATAAACGGTAAAAAGATGAAATTCTATTTTGATGTTGATGACACGCTATATGATCAGTTCATTCCATTTAAAAAGGCATTTATTGAAATATTTCCTAAAATAAAGACTTTGCCTATATATCAAATTTTTATCAAATTTCGTAAATATAGTGATAAAATATTTGAGGCAAGCCAGTCTGGTCAAGTTACAATAAATGAAATGTATATCTATCGTATCCAAGCAGCCTTAAAAGAATATTATCTTGAAATTGATGAAGCACATGCTTTAGCATTTCAAACAAAATATTATGTATATCAACAAGACATTACAACTAGTAATGCAATCAAAGATATATTAGATTTATTAAAAGATAATCATATAGGAATAGGGATAATTACTAATGGACCTGCTTGTCATCAAATGGAAAAATTACGTAGACTAAAGATGAGCAACTGGGTTGCTCTCGAGGATATCTACATTTCATCGGTTGTTGGTTATTCAAAACCAGATCCACAGATATTTAATTTAATTACGGATAAAGATTGTATCTATGTCGGTGATTCTTATGAAAATGATGTGATTGGGGCCAAAAATGCTAATTGGAAATGTATTTGGTTAAATAAAAAGGGACTTAAAGCAATGGATATTAAACCTGATTATGAAGTTAATGACGAAGAAGCTTTGTTAAATTTGATTTCTAAAATAGTAAAAGAATATGCACAAAAAATGTAGGCAAACAATGGTCTGCATTTTTTAGTTAGTAGATAATATTAGTTTGGTCATGAAATAAATATTTCACTGATTAAACTAATAAGTTGATTTTCTATTGCTGTTTTAGTATCTAAAAGAACCATCGATCGATATATTTAGCGCACTGTCAATATTGATAATTTATTTATATTTATATTCTGGTAAAAATAAACCGAAGTACCTAATAATATTTCAACTAAAATAGTATCTTCATTAGGAATAAAATATTGAATGGAAAGTGAAATACCAATTAAACGATGGTCAATCTATCTTACTGTTTTAACAAATTCTAGTTGGATTAACGATATTACAACAATAAAGGTTTTTAGCTAAAAAATACTGTCACCATCATTGCTAAAGCAAGCCCTAATGATATACGAAACATGTAAAACTGTTGAAATTATTAACAAGATTTAAATAGTAAAATCAAATATAAAAAGATGTAGTCTTTAGCTGCATAAAAAAGAAAATTTAGTATATTTTAATTACTTTTGCATATAGTAACTAATAGTGCGGTATAATAGATATATTAAGCATATACTTAATAGAAAGCTAGGTGGTTATGTGTATGAAAAAGGAGATTTGATTATATATGGTAATCAAAGTGTTTGTAGGATTGAAAATATTGGAGTAATTAGTATTGGTAAGCAGCCCAATTCCCGAAAGTATTATACTTTAAATCCCATTTTTATGGACGGTAAGACGTATGTGCCAATTGATACGCAAGTATATATGCGTCATTTGATTTCGATAGAGGAGTTAGAACGATTATTGACCAGACATCCTAAAGTACAAAAAGAGATTATTGAAAATCAAAATTTAAGACAATTAACAGATTATTACAAAGAAACGATAAGTCAATATACTTGTGATGGCTTGATTCAATTGATTTGTAATCTTCAAGCAAAGCAAAAAAATTTATTGTTACAAAATAAGCGATTGAGTCAAACTGATGAGCGGTACAAAAAAGAAGCAGAAGATCTACTGCATCAAGAATTTGCAGCGGTATTAAATATCCCTAAAGAAGCAGTAATGGCATATATTGAAAATAAAATAAAAGTAGCAGGATAAAAATTTAGGGCTGTTAATTTGGTAAAGAAACATTATTGAAGATAATAATGTTTTTTATTTTTTAATAAAGATACTCTAGTATTAGTCAGATTTGAAAAATTTATAAGTAGAAAATAAAAAATATTTTTATTTTAATCTTTTGTATATGATTATGCATAGTTGTTTTATAAAAGAACCAAAATATTATTGAAGGAGGAATTTTATGAATCAACCACCAAAAATGATATCTACTAAAGATAGTGGCTCTTTTAATGATCAATTGAATAGTTTATATGTATTATCGAAGAAGTTAAAAGCTTACGAAGAAAGTGTTGAAGATAATGATATTAAGATGACTTTAGGACGTGTTAATAGCACAATTAAAAATCATTATAGTGAATTATTGGGGTGTTTAAATGGATAATCAAAATTATTCAAATCCAACGAAACAACCAATTTTACCAAATGAAAATACGTTTAATGATTATGATAGAATCAATGATGTTCTATTATGTTTAAAATCATTATTAAGTGATTATACGACTTTTATCATTGAATGCTCTCATCAACAACTAGCAAATAAATTAATAGATATTCAAAAAGAGGTATATCAGATTCAACGTGAGGTCTTTGATCTTATGTATTCTAAAGGCTGGTATCCATTAGAACCAGAAACTCCACAAAAGATTCAAAAAGTAGTTCAAGAATACACAACCAAAGAATCACATTTAATGTAATCCTTTAAAGACTGGTAAAACCAGTCTTTTTATGATTGTTTGCAACATTGGTTATTATTTGATAGAATGATATCTGAGGTGATTTTTGTGGATCAAGAGCGATTTGATAATATGATTAAAGTAATTGACGAAAGTTATGATTTAATACAAGAATATGATAGTAAACCTCGACAATTTGGCAAAGTGATGCTTTATCCAGTAGAAACTCACACTCTTGCAATAATTGGAAATCACCCTGGAATAAATGCTTCGATGATTGCTAAAGAATTAAAAAAAACATTAAGTGCCAGCAGTCAAATTTTAAAGAAACTAGAACAAAAAGGATTAATTTCAAGAACCAAGAATCCTCATAATAATCGTGAGTATAATTTATACTTAACGGTTGGCGGGAGGCAGATTTTTGATTTACATGGTCAGTTTGATAAGAAAATTATGAAACGTTATTTTAAGAATTTAATTAGTTTTAGCAATGAAGAAATAGATATTTATATTAAGGTTCAAAGAGCTTTAAATAAAGAATATGCACAAGACAATGAAGAATCGTTATGATTCTTTTTATTTGACTTTATAAATTGTGAGAGTATACTATTATTAAGGTACTTAACTATATAGGTGCTTAATAATGGAGGTAGAGAAATGAAATATGATTTTGAAACATTAGTTGATCGGAGTCAAAATGGTTCTGCTAAATGGAACGGGATGAAAGATCATAATCCTGCAGTTGCTAAAAATATAGCTCCACTTTCAGTCGCTGATTTAGATTTGAAATTAGCACCAGAGATTGCTGAAGGGATGCTTGAATTTATGCAGAATAATCCTGTATTTGGCTATACAAATGGAACAGCAGCTTATTACGATGCAGTAATTAACTGGATGAAGGATAAACACAATTATCAAGTTGAAAAAGAATGGATCGTTTTATCTAATGGTGTAGTACCAGCGTTAAGCGATGGGGTAACTGCATTTACTGAAGAAAATGACGGAGTAATTATTTTTACGCCAGTTTATTATCCTTTCTATCGGGCAATTGAGTTAAATAATCGTCGAGTACAAAGATGTCCTTTAATAAATCATGAAAATAGTTACCAAATTGATTTTGATAAATTTGAAGAACTTGCAAAACAAGCAAATACAAAGTTATTGATTCTTTGTAATCCTCATAATCCTGTAGGGCGTGTATGGACAAAAGAAGAGCTAGAAAAAATTGCGGATATTTGCTTAAATAATGGAATTATAATTCTTAGTGATGAGATTCATGAAGATTTAACTATGCCGGGGTATACACATTATCCAATTGCTGTTTTAAGTGAAGTGATTGGAGATATTACTGTAACATGTACAGCACCAAGTAAAAGTTTTAATATTGCAGGTTTGCAAGGATCTAATATTATTATTAAGAATAAAGAATTAAGAGCTAAATTTATTGCGCAACAAGAGAAAAAAGGATTTTTTACATTAAACACATTATCTTTTGAAGCAACACGGTTAGCTTATACTAAAGGAGATGCATGGTTAGCTGAATTTAAGACATTGATTCATCATAACTATGACATACTGGTAGACTTTATCAAGAAAAATTTTCCATCAGTTACAGTATATCCATTAGAAGGAACATATTTAGCTTGGCTAGACTTTAGAAATTTAGGTTATGACTATCTAGAATTAGAGAAGAAAATGATTGCTGCTGATCTATATTTAGATGAGGGATATGTCTTCGGTCAAGAAGGAGAAGGGTTTGAAAGAATTAATATCGCTTGCCCTACTTGGGTCTTAAAAGAAGCTTTAGAACGATTAAAAAATGCCTTTAGTGGACCACAAGTATCAAAATAAATTATAAAAATAATATATAAATGAAACACTGGAACAACAGTTTACGAGCCTGTTGTTTCTTTTATTTTCTGATGTTAAATTAAAAGTGTAGAAAAAAGGATTTGAAAGGAGCAAACAGATGTCTAAGTGTAAAATTACGGTATTACGAAGAGAGTATTATCAAGATTTAGCGGATCAATATTTAGCGGATCCGCAAGTTGGTAAATGTCCATTGTTTAAAGAGGGACAGGAATTTATTTTGGAGCGTGGTAATGGCAAAGATGATTTTTGGAATATGATGAATGGAAAGTTTTGCAGTGAGGCTTGGGATGCCGTCAGTCGCTATATTTATGCAGCTTTGCAAGGTGGCTTAATTATGAAAGGCTGGACTAATGATGAAAAGATGATGATTGCTTGTTGTAGTGATGGGACAAGACCAGTAATTTTTAAAATTGAAAGAATTGATGAGATGGAGGAAAATTAAAATGATAAGAATTTTATTATGTTGTGCTGGTGGAATGTCAACTAGTCTATTAGTTACAAAAATGGAACAAGCAGCACAGGAAAAAGGAATTGAAACAAAAATCTGGGCAGTCGGAGCAACAGAAGTAAAAAATCACAGCCAAGATGCAGATGTTATTCTTTTAGGACCACAGGTGCGTTATCTAGAAAAAAGTATTGCGGATGATGCTAATGGAGTACCAGCATATTTAATAGATATGCGCGATTATGGCAAGATGGATGGAAAAGCGGTATTGACTTTTGCACTAAATAAATTGCAAGAGGTGTAGTCATGAAGATGGTAGAAAAAAATTTTCCTAAAGGATTTTTATGGGGTGGTGCAATAGCGGCTAATCAGTGTGAAGGCGCAGTCTTAGAAGATGGCAAAGGTTATTCAACGGCTGATGCTTTGCCTGAAGGGGTATTTGGTAATGAAGCAATTCCGCCATTAGATAATTATTTAAAGAAAAATGCAATTGACTTTTATCATCGCTATAAAGAAGATATTGCATTGTTCGCTCAGATGGGATTTAAAGTATTACGCTTATCGATAGCATGGAGCCGTATTTTCCCGCATGGTGATGAGACGGTTCCTAATGAAAAGGGTTTACAGTTTTACGATGATGTTTTTGATGAATTAGCTAAATATGGAATACAACCCCTAGTTACATTATCACATTACGAGATGCCTTTATATCTAGCGACTAATTATGGAGGATGGGTGAATCGTAAAGTAATTGATTTTTATCTTAACTTTGCTCAAGTATGTTTTGAACGTTATTGTAATAAGGTTAAGTACTGGCTAACATTCAATGAAATAAATGTTATTCTTCATGCCCCCTTTAATGGTGGTGGGATTAAAGGAAAAGCTGATCAAATTAATCCCGAAGTTTTATATCAGGCAATTCATCACCAGTTTGTTGCAAGTGCTCAAGCAACAAAAATAGCTCATAAAATCAATCCGAATTTTAAAATTGGTTGTATGATTGCAGGGAGTCCAATCTATCCATTGACCCCGCAGCCTGAAGATATTCAGGAAACAGTCCGACGTGATCGGGAGTCACTATTCTTTGCTGACGTCCATGTTAGGGGAAAATATCCAGGATACATGCTACGTTTTTTTGAAGAAAATCATATTCATTTAGAAATCACGAAAGAAGATGAAGAAATTTTAAAAAATACAGTCGATTTTATTTCTTTTAGTTATTATATGAGTTATTGTGCTACAGCTGATGAGAAACTTAATCAACAAGCTCGGGGAAATGTAATGAGCGGAGTTAAAAATCCCTATTTAAAAGAATCTGAATGGGGTTGGCAGATTGATCCTAAAGGGTTGCGATATATTCTTAATCAATTTTATGATCGATATCAGCTTCCGTTATTTATTGTTGAAAATGGTCTTGGAGCAAAGGATATTTTGGTTGTAGATGAACAATATGGTTATACAGTAAATGATGATTATCGTATTGATTATTTAAAAGAGCATTTAAAGCAGGTTTTAGAAGCAATCAAAGATGGTGTAGAAGTACTCGGTTATACAAGTTGGGGTCCAATCGATATTGTTGCTAATACAAAATGTCAAGTATCTAAACGTTATGGCTATATTTATGTTGATGTGCATGATGATTTTAGTGGAATGTTGGCTCGTTATCCCAAGAAGAGTTTTTGGTGGTATCAAAAAGTTATTGCAACGAACGGTGAAAGTTTAAATGATATTTAGCTGTTTTGTAAAATGGAGGAGGATTTTCAATCTCCTTTATTTTAATTAATAAAAAGATAATTGATTAGTTCAAATTTGTTTCATCTTGATATCTATGTCATAATAGGAAAAGATGAGGTGATAGTGATGATCTTAGAGAAGCTAAGGGAGAGGAAACGCTTTACTAATAGCGAAAAGCTAATTGCAGAGTATGTTTTAAAACATCCTGAACAGTTATATCAATTATCAGTGGAAGAATTAGGAAAAGAAACTTATACGAGTAAGGCTACAGTAATACGTCTTTGTAAAAAGCTGGAGGTTAATAGTTATCAAGAATTTAAACGCCAGGTTGAATTTGAGTATAATGAATTAAGTCGAATTAGTAGTCTTTTAAAAGATGAACCGGTTGATGAAAACAGTACATATCAAGATATTGTTAAAGTTATCCCAACTATTTATGATAAATCAATAGTACAGACAAGGCTGGATTTAGATCAAAATAAAATGATTCAGGTGATTAATCGTTTATCTCAAGCTAAACGTATTTCTATTTATGGAACAGGAATTAGTTATACGATTGCCAGTCAAGCTGCTTTTAAAATCATGACTTTAGGAAAAGAGTGCGATGCACATAGTGGAATCAACGAACATTTCATTTTATCACAAAAAAATAGTCGTCAATGTGTAGCCATACTTATTTCTTTTACTGGCAATAATAGTGAGATGATCAAGATTGCTAAATATTTAAAAAAGGCAGGAATCTATGTTATTGCAATTGGTGGTAAAAAGGGTGAATTACAAAACTATTGTGATATTTACCTCAATGTTTACTCGTCACAAGATATCCTTAGTTTAGAAGTGATTACATCATTTACTGCAACAATGTATGTTCTAGATGTCATTTTTGTGTCTTTACTTGTAAAGGATTATCAAAGTAATGTTACTACTGCTTTAAAAGTAATTGACTTTGAAAATAAAAAATAAATTATGTAAAAAATTTTCATAATTTAATATTTAAAATTGCTAATTTTGAAAATACTATCCTGAATTATATAAATTTATATTTTTTTATAAAACAATGGAGTATTATATTTCCACAGGCTAGTTGGCTTGTAGAAATAGTCGCTACTCTCATAAGATATCTATTGACAGTTTATATTTTAATTTAGTGACTATTTAATCTAAATGATGAAAAGTCCAAAAGGGCTTTTTTATTTTAGAAAAATCAAAAAAGAATAGTGTTAAAATAGTGTTAAAAAAGACTAACATGCCCTTATTAGTGTTATAATGGAAAAAAATTTGGGACAATATTTATAAAGTAATTCGGGGGTAGTTTATGAGTTTATTATCAAAACTGGAATACAAAAAAGGATTTAGTGACATTGAAAAAGGGATTGCTAATTATATAATTGATCATAAAGAAGAAGTGGCTAATATGCGTTTAGTTGAGTTAGCTGAGGCGACTTTTACTTCAACAGCGACGATCAGTCGTTTTTGCAAGAAACTGGGTGAAAAAAACTACAATAGCTTTAAGATCAATTTTGCTTCATCAGTTTTAACTAGTTATCAAACTGATGTTGATTACAATCGACCTTTTAAAGAGAATGATAGTATTCAAGAAGTCACAAATCAGTTAGGCGAGTTATATAAAGATACGATTGAGGCGACTAAAGCATTACTCGACTATGATGTACTTAATCAAGTAATTGAAAAGTTATTAAAAACATCAGTTATTGATATTTTTGCTGTTGGAGCTTCGTATCTTTCGGGACTATTATTCGAGCATCGGATGATTTCGATCGATCACTTTGTTAATTTTAAATCTTCACCAAATGATCAAGATAAGCGTTCTTTATTTGTAAATAAAAATACAGTTGCAATCGTGATATCTTATTCTGGTGAGAGTCATGAAATAAAAACGATAGTTGATCGGATTGTGGATAATAAGGGAACTATTATTGCAATTACTTCAATAAATGATAGTTATTTAAGAAAACGGGCGAATTATTGCTTAACAATGTGTAGTAAAGAAAATATTGTTTCGAAAATAGAAACCTATTCTTCAAAGTTAAGTAGTGATTATTTAATGGATCTAATCTTTTCAATCTTATTTCAAAAAGACTATTATCCTAACTTAATTAGAAAGATAAATTGTGAACAAAAATATGAAAAAAAGACAGATCATGATATGTAATAAATTTACATATCATTTTTAAATATTTTAAAAAAATTGTAAGACTCTTACAGAATGTGGGGAAAGCGTTTCCAAGTATTTCACCCTTTGCTATTATTAGGTAGTCAATAAGGGAGGAAAAGAATTATGGACAAAATGGCAGATGTCCTTGGCCGCGTTGGTGCGTGGTGTGGGCAAAATAAGTATTTATCTGCAATTAAAAATGCGTTCCAAACATTCATGCCTTTGACTATCGCAGGTGCGATCGGGGTTTTATGGTGTAACGTATTAGTTAATGCAGAT
>ENA-OWNX01000641-OWNX01000641.1-gut-metagenome-genome-assembly--contig:-NODE-641-length-10973-cov-3.302221_pt1 | contig 10973 bp, 5 predicted proteins | sample MGYA00248250_ERZ651778 | MGnify/ENA primary metagenome ERZ651778 (study PRJEB26908, sample SAMEA4031702) | gut metagenome | biome: gut; feature: normal infant; material: stool | place: China | collected 2015 ...
AAGACTTTCAGGAGTAGTAAAATACTTCGCTAAGTCTCGTACTCCTACACGGTATATACATCCTCTATAATATCTGTTTCTAAAAATATCGTAAAAAGAGGCATTGCTTAGTACCGGAGTAACATTAGCCACAGCCACAGGAGATATCGCTCTGGCGAGATATACACTGATATCGTCAAACATCACCCAAAACATCGGATATTCTCTTCCTCTATCACAAATTACAGGGCAAATCGCTTCTACACGCACGTCACCTTTTCCTGTTGCGATATCATAATACCATTTTTCCTTTACAAGGTAACAAGTGATTTGCATATTCGCCAAATCTTCTCTTTTTATGGTAAGTGTATGATTATCATTTACTGTATATCCAATGCGATTCTGATCCATTACCTCTTTTGCTGTAAATTTACTATCATCATTGAAGTCGGGTTGATCTTCAAATTTATATGCAGCAATTGTATTATCTGACAAAAGATTAATAAGAAGAGAAAACAAATTAGCACGTTTTTCGGTTGAAACTGTTGGATAAAACAAAGATTCGTTACCTTCTACATCATATACTTCTCTATATATATCTCTAGTCCATGTAGCAGACGAGTAATCATTCATCGAATTCTCCATAAGAAAAAGTTCTCTGGACGAAATCTCTGTAATCATATCTTCTGTGGACGATGTGACAGGTGCGCCATTCATCATTCTGAATTCGTTATTTGCTGAGTTTTGTGCAAAGAGTGAACTTGCCGAGAGCAGTCCACCCAACATTAATGAAACAATATATTTCATAGGATGTGTATTTTGTGTTAATTAATTAATTCTTACTTCCATTGGGTATAGATCTCTTTCTATACCATCGGGGCCTTTAGCCTTTATTCCTGATATTATTAAAATTGTACCTCTAGTCATTCTTCGCATCTGTTCTACCTGACGAGATGAGAAATTAGCTCCGTTTGACATTTCGGGTGTAACATTTCCCATAGCGTCTACAGACATTGTTCTGAAACTCAAAACCTGAAATGGAATATTCAGAATACCATCATCGATAGAAGCTTTTATACCTTGTGTGCCCAACAGTATAGATCTGGCTATAACCCCTTTTCTAAAAACTTTAGGTGCACCGTTCTGATCTGTATATGAAATAAACGCTAATGGTTCCGGTAACGGACGAATCCTCAATTCCTTCCTTGCTATAAATTGTTGTGTTCCATTCACCTTTGCAGATACAGAAATGATAAACTTCTGACCTATCTGAGAAGGAGAAGGTACAGCAACCCAATCTTTGCCCGAAGGAGTTAATGTCCCTCCACTTACCACTGTAGCCTGTACGTCCTGGCTGGCTACACCCGGCACAGCAATAGTCAGCATGTTCTGAACTCCGGCATATAGCACATCCATCCAGAATGGCGCTACTGTGGCCATAGGTTCCATTACTGTATATTCCTGAGAGAAATTACGTTTTACAGGCAATCCGCTTCTATCCATTAGTTCGATAAATCCATCGAATTTATATGTACCGGAAGCTCCTGTACCAACTTCATACAAACCATTTTTCTCGGTTGGTAACTCTTTACCATTTATCACAATACGAGGTCGTTGTGTTGTATCTACTGCCGCCATTATAATATTTGCTTTGTAAGGAACACCTTTCATCACCATATTTGACTGCGGAACAACAAACGCACTCAGTTCATTGACACGAATATCTTTCAAGTCGATATTTTTAGCAAGATCATTCAGAACTTCCCCCTCAGCCTGCTTCACATTCATTTGCAATTCTGAAAGGAAAGTCAGCACAGCAATACTTGGCATACCGTCAAAAGACGAAGTTATCCAATCTTTATGATCCTTCTTCGCTCTTGCTGAAGGTTCTGTCGATAAAGTACTACTTACGATCTTACGTTTGCTCTCGTCAGGAATCTGCGCTACCATAGCTTCCCTATACGCATCCAATATCTTTTTCAGCTTCTTTCCCTGACCACCCACCGGCGAAATCATTACTTCGGAAGAAGCATCGAGATTATCTTTCGATTTCAAATTATTTATATCAGCATCTGCTCCATCGCTCTTTTTTGCAATCTCCAGTTTCAGATACTGCAAGTAATCGAAAATAGAATCGGTCTTAGCCTTTACACTTTGTGCCCTATTATATGAGTCCTGAGTTTTGTCTCTGTTAGTCTCATAAGAAGCGGCTATATCGGCGTATATATGCTTATTTCTTTCATCTGTGACGGCTATAGATTCCTGAATATTATCATTAATCATCACAAATCCATCCAATACCTCGGTAGAAACATTTAGAGCTAGCATCGCAATAAACACCAGATACATGAGATTAATCATCTTCTGCCTTGTCAATTGCCCTTTACTTAAAGCCATTTTATATTCTCTTCTTTAGGTTTCTAATTCTGTTTTCTATTTCTCCGATTATTTTAGAATTTAGGTTGGTTTGGATTGTTATTCGTTGTCATAGCTTGTAATAAACGAGCATATACATTGTTCAAAGCCTCAATATGTTTTGTCATTTTCGCAGACTCTTCTCTGAACATGTAACTATCACCAATAGCTCCATCATATAAATTCTTCATCCTTGCCAAACTGTCATTGATATATCTGATAGCCGACATTTGTTCAGTTATAGTCTGTAATTGTGCATTAAAGACATCATTCAAACCACTCACATTCTGATTTAACGTAGTGAGATTGTCTACAAAACCATTTGTTTCGGTGATTTGATTGTATGCTTTCAACAGTTTCTGAGAAGCCTCATTCAACGAGTTAATTGTAATGGAGAATTCTTCTAAATTCTGAGCTGTATTTGCTGCACTCTGTCCATAATCTGCCGAACCTGTACGAGCAGCAGAAGGTTGCCCTGTAGGTGATGATGAAGATAAACCACTGCCAGATACAGCTGTTACTCCATTTCCTCCCGAAGCACCCGAACCGCCAAGAACAACGACCGAAGAGCCGGAAACTCCGGAGGATTTTATAGAATCTCCGGATTTCCTTGTCTCTGCTAGTTTTATATTAGAAGGGGATTCGTCATATCCAACCCCACCACTTACTATTACTCCGGATAAAGCATTCGCTCCGACTTCATCACTTGATGGTGATGAATAGTCGAACCCTGCGGCAATAAAGACAATAACTTCGACAATCATTCCGATCATTAGAACGATGTTCCCTGCCGGTACATGCATAATTTTAAACATTGCCCCCAGGATAACTACAGCAGCACCCCAACTATAAAGAATATTAAACACTGTCTGTCCTCTTCTACTTGCAATAAATCGCCTAAAACTATGCCACGCTTTTCCCATATTGAGAGCTATCTTGAAAATTGTTTTTAATAAAATTTACCTCTTTCATCAAAGCTCCAGGTTCTTACACATCTGAAACCAATGAATGAACGGCCTTTATCTTGGAATTCAACAGAACGATCTCCGGATTTTACCGTAGAGTCTTTCCATGAACCGCCTTTTACTATTTTACGTTTCAACACTCTTGGATCTGCAAGTACAGCTCTATAGCTGAAGTCAGGATTAGCCTCATCAGCCATACGATCTACAGATTCCGTAAATGTTGTAGTTGTCCATTCTGCCGCATTACCCGCCATATCGTAAAGTCCAAAACGATTCGGTAAGAAGCTTGCTACAGGAGACATTAAGTCTTTCAAATCTTTTGATGCTCTAAAATTAGCATGAGCCAAACCATCGGTTGTATGCGTTTTATCCGAATACCACGGATAGATCAACTCCGAACGCCCGTTTCTTGCTGCAAATTCCCACTCAGCTTCTGTCGGCAAACGATATCCGGCGAAACCGTCTAAGTTGCATTTCTTCTCAGCCAAATAGCGATCTGTACGCCATGCACAATAAGCATCTGCTTGTTCCCATGATACCCCTACCACAGGATGATTATTATAAGCCTTATCATTAAAATATTTACCTACATATTGTTCACTCTTGGCATTAGCAAAATCTGTCATCCATGCCATCACATCAGGATAAACATTTACAATATATGTATTTGTAAAATCAATCTTATCTCCGTGCGATGATCTTGCTAACGTTTCGCGAATAATATCACCTCTTTGATTTACATAAGCTGTATCCTTGGATATAACTATAGAACGTGCATCACCTTCTTTTAGTTTTGCCAAAAACGCATTATAACTTTTTACGTCAAACCAGTCATATTTAAAATTCAAAGCTGTATTTATCAAACCGGATTTATCTGCAGCAAAAGGATTTCCTCCTATCACACTGTTTATAGCAGCCTGTTCGCGTTGAGTTGGATTTTTCCAAGGAATTGGCTTACTCCAGTTTAAACGCTGACCAACAGTACTATTTTCATTTTCCGGTCTTACTAAAACTTTAAACGTTGGGTCTCCTCCATACGCCGGATCTGCTAAACGTTCTCTAATAATAGAGTCACGCACCCAGTATACAAACTCACGATACTGCTTATTTGTTACTTCGGTTTCATCCATCCAAAATGGACTCACGGCAACAAGTTTACGAGGCACTTCATCTCCCCATAAAGGATCAATACCTGTACCCAATTCGATATTACCCCCGGGAACAAGAACCATATTGTCACAAGCGCGGGCTATATTGTAAGGTAAGCGTAAACGAGTTTCAATAGCAGGGTCAATATATTTGGGATTTGTAAACTTATAAGTTATACCTAGAGTTGCCTGAGCTAATCCATTATTACTTTTATCGCCTTTTTGTCCATCAAAGGTATCACTAAGTAGAACAACTCTTCCTTCTCCAAATATTTGCCAATTTCTGGTCAAATTAAAGCCTAGGTTCAAACCACCGCTTCCACCAAAGAAGGTACCCTGAAGAGTCCCTCTATGAGCAAAGCGCTGATACATACCTACACCCACAAAAGGGTTTACTTCAAACTTACGTTCCGGCTTATATCCATTTATAAGATTAAGAAAATTTAACTGCACATCTCCAGTTATGCTCATATAACGTAAATGTTGCATATAATATTGTTCGTTGGGTTGATATTTTGTAGGATGCCAAACGGGCACTCCACTCTCATCAACAGCATCATACACATAATCAACACCTTCAATCCAGCCCATATAATCCCAAGCCGGGTCTTTAGTTAACATTTTTAGACCTTCTCCATTCGTACCATGTTTCCACCATCTATCGTAAATTCCACTCCAACCATCATTGAAGCCATGTATGCTTCCTCCTGATATTTGAGCTCGCAGAGTAATCAATGTACTCATTCGACGACCAACGGAAAATGTCGGTGCAAAGGTTATTCTACTCGAGAATGATGTCCTATTCCAGGCAACACCATTATCATCCTCACCCACATACAATTGGGCACCACCTCCAATGGATATGAACCACACTGGATCTTTTAACAAATATTCATTCCTCGAAGGAACTGAATATTGCTCTGAGCTTTGACGTTGAGCATAAGAAGCTATTGACATACAGATCAATAGTAGTGAAGTCAGTAAAGTTTTTTTGTTCATTTGTTTTGTATCAGTTATAGTAACTATATATCAAGTGTTGCAAAGATAATATTTTTTTTGAATATTAATTTACTTTCTTATCAAATAACTACTTAACTCAATAAACGATTGCACTTTGCGTGTTCTCAAAAACATAAGAGGGAAGCCTTTTCAAGCCTCCCTCTTATTCATAATATTTGTTAATTTTACAATTCTTTCGTCTCGTCAAATTTACCAAAGTTGCTATTAGCTAAACGTTGATAACTATTGTATCTCCACATCGCATTGTTCTGTGCTGCTTCATATAGTTCTGAAGCTTCAGATGGATTTGATTTTTGTAGAGATGTATAGCGAACCTCATTTCCTAAGAATGCTTGGAATTTAGACCAGTCAGGCTCTTTGCTATCCATTGTAAATGGATTTTTGCCTTCCTCTTCCAACATTGGGTTGTAACGCCATAGATGCCAGTATCCGCAAGCAACCGCTGCTTTTTCTTCATCCTGGGCATGTCCCATCCCTTTTCTCAGACCATGACTGATACAAGGAGAGTATGCAATAACCAATGATGGGCCTTTATATTCCTCAGCTTCTTTGATCGCTTTCAGACATTGTCCTTGGTTAGCACCCATAGCAATCTGAGCTACATATACATAACCGTATGTAGTAGCTATCATACCAAGGTCTTTCTTGCGAATCTTCTTTCCTGCTGCAGCAAATTTAGCTACGGCTGCTATCGGAGTAGATTTAGAAGACTGACCTCCTGTATTAGAGTACACCTCTGTATCCAATACCAGAATATTGATATCTTCGCCTGTAGCCAATACATGATCCAATCCGCCGAAACCTATATCATATGCCCAACCGTCACCACCAAATATCCAGATAGAACGTTTGATTAGATATTGTTTCAATGAATATATCTCTTTGCAGTAGTCACATTTATCTTTCTCTACTTCCAGTAATGGTAACATTGCAGCTGTAAGTTCTTTTGTCTTGTCAGCCTCATCTTTATTTTCTACCCATTCTTTGTATAGAGCTTTTATTTCAGGTGAACATTTATCGCAATCCTGAGCTTGGTTCATCAGTTTTTCGAGTCTGTTACGCATAGTAATATTAGCCAAGGCAAAACCAAGACCATACTCTGCATTATCTTCGAATAGTGAATTAGCCCACGCCGGTCCTTTACCTTCTTCATTCTTACGGTATGGAGTAGAAGGAGCTGAACCACCATATATTGATGTACAACCTGTAGCGTTGGCAATTAACATACGATCACCAAACAACTGAGTCACAAGTTTGATATATGGAGTTTCTCCACAACCAGAACATGCACCCGAGAACTCAAACAGCGGAGTTGCAAATTGAGAGTTCTTCACATTCAATTTAGTATCAATAAGATGAGCCTTGCTCGTTACATTCTTGACCATGAAGTCCCAGTTGTCTTGTTCAGGGAATTGTGATCCGATCTCAACCATTGTAAGAGCAGAGTTTCCTTTCTTACCCGGACATATATCAGCACAGTTACCACAACCAAGGCAGTCTAGCACATCCACTTGAATGCGGAAGCCCATACCATCAAATTGTTTACCTTGTGCTTTCAACAAAGTAACATCGCCCGGAACTTGAGCTTGCTCTTCTGCATCCAAAACAAACGGACGTATAGTAGCATGAGGACAAACATAAGCACACTGGTTACACTGTATACAGTTTTCGGCATCCCATACAGGCACAAAAGCAGCAACACCGCGTTTTTCATACTCTGTAGTACCATGATCCCATGTACCATCTTCACGACCTACGAAAACAGATACAGGAAGATCGTAACCACGTTGTGCATTTATTGGACGAACTACGTTTTTGATAAACTCAGGAGCGTCATCTTCTTCAGGTTTACCAACTACAATATTTGCCCATTCTGCCGGAACTTCAACCTTTTCAAGTTCGATACCACGATCAACCGCAGCATAATTCTTATTGATAACGTCTTCACCTTTACGTCCGTATGATTTCACAATGAATTTCTTCATTTGTTCTACAGCCAAGTCGTAAGGGATTACATTCGAAATCTTAAAGAATGCTGATTGAAGGATTGTATTTGTACGGCCTCCAAGACCAATTTCTGTTGCAATCTGAGTTGCGTTGATGATATAGAAATTGATATTGTTGACTGCAAGATATTTTTTCACATTATCAGGAAGGTAGTTTCCTACTTCTTCTTTGCTCCATACAGAGTTGAGAAGGAATGTTCCGTTTTTCTTCAATCCTTTAGTTACATCATACAAATGTAAATAAGCAGGAACGTGACATGCCACAAAATTTGGAGTATTTACCAAATATGTAGAACGGATAGGATTATCACCAAAGCGAAGATGCGACGCTGTAAATCCTCCTGATTTTTTAGAGTCGTAAGCAAAATAAGCCTGACAGTATTTATTGGTGTTGTCACCGATAATCTTAACTGTATTTTTGTTTGCACCTACTGTTCCATCCGATCCAAGACCATAGAATTTAGCTTCATAAGTAGTATCATCTACAGAAACTTCTTCTTTAAGAGGTAATGATTTGAATGTAACATCATCTACGATACCGATTGTAAAATCGTTCTTAGGCAGGTTCATTGCTAGATTTTCGTACACAGACATAATCTGAGCCGGAGTAGTATCTTTTGAAGAAAGTCCATAAATACCGCCAACAATTGTAGGAGCATCAGCTTTACCGAAGAAACAGTCTTTTACATCCATGTATAATGGCTGTCCAAGAGCTCCCGGCTCTTTTGTACGGTCAAGTACAGCTATTCTTGTTGCAGTTTTAGGAACTGCTGAAAGGAAAGCTTCTGCTTTGAATGGACGATAAAGGTGAACTGCAACTAAGCCTACTTTTTCTCCTTTGGCATTCAAGAAGTCTACAGTTTCTTTAATTGCCTCTGTTACCGAACCCATAGCTATAATCACACGGTCGGCATCTTCAGCTCCGTAATAATCAAACAAGCCATATTTGCGTCCTGTGATCTTATTAATTTCTTCTAAATATTTTTCAACAATAGCAGGAACTGCATCATAGAATTTATTAGCAGCTTCACGCGATTGGAAATAAATATCATCATTCTGAGCAGTACCACGAGTGACAGGATTTTCAGGATTCAATGCTCTATCACGAAATCCTTTAAGGGCCTCTTGGTTTACAAGAGGAATTAAGTCATCCTGACTCATTTCTTCCACTTTCTGTATTTCGTGAGATGTACGGAATCCATCAAAAATATTCATAAAAGGAATACGAGACTCGAGAGTTGCCAAGTGAGGAACAGCAGACAAATCCATAACTTCTTGTACCGAGCCCGAGAAGAACATAGCAAACCCGGTCTGACGAGCTGCCATAACATCTTGATGGTCTCCGAAGATAGACAAAGCCTGTGCTGCCAAAGCACGTGCGGATACGTGGAAAACGCTAGGGAGTAACTCTCCTGCTATTTTGTACATATTAGGGATCATCAACAACAATCCCTGAGATGCCGTATAAGTAGTTGTTAGAGCTCCAGCCTGTAATGATCCGTGAACTGCACCAGCAGCACCAGCCTCCGACTGCATTTCCTGCACTCTGAGGATTTCGCCGAATATATTTTTGCGTCCGGCTGCTGCCCATTCATCAACATACTCTGCCATAGTTGATGATGGTGTGATTGGATATATCGAAGCCACTTCGCTGAACATATAAGAAATATGTGCTGCGGCCTGATTTCCATCACATGTAATGAATTTTTTTTGTTTAGCCATACTTTTTAATAGTTGATTATCTTTTTTTAGTTTACATTGTTTTGATTTGGCTAAGTTGACAACTTTTCAATTATCAGCTCCTTATTCTTTTAATATAAAAAACCAAAAAGCCATAAAGGAATAATATTTCTATCACCCTTCTCTAGATTTGCTATTACGTAAAGCATCTCCGGTTTATGTTTGCCTCTGGTTTTTTGACCATCTATCTTAAATTTATATTTCTTGTCATCATTTTCGACAATAAACATTCCGCTTTTAGCTCCTTTCTTCAATTTGCTATCGCTGTGATGCACCTGATTGTAGAAAAATGTTTCACGCAGCTCCTGATCATTTACATCTGATATTTTCAGAGGGAAAATCAGATTCGTATTATGCATATAGACCATGTCGGGTTTCTTGGGAAACTCCTCACCTTCTCTATAAAGCATATTTATCAATCTTGCACTACGCAAATACTCCAGATAGTTTGTCACTGTAGCTCTGGATATCTCACAATCGGTACTCAATTGGCTGATATTGGGTTTGCCCGGTGCAGACAAAGACAATAGATACAGCAATTTTCTTAATTTGGGCAAATAAGACATTTCTATTTGTTTGATAGACAACACATCTACCTCCAACATCATATTCACCGTTTTGAGTAAATTTTCCGAAAAATTTCTTTTTTCAAGAAAAAACGGATAATAACCATGATGTATATAGCCCCATAGATGTTCTAAAGGGTTGATCTCTGAGAATATATTCTCAGCTATTTCACGGTGATTATTTATTATGTCATCCAAACCATACGGTTTGAAATTCTTTCCAAATTGAATATTTAAGAATTCCCGATAGGAAAAACCTCTTAAATTATATACATCTACAATAGATGCCAGTTCTGCATCTTCTCCGAGCTTGTTTACTGTAGAACCTGTAAATACGATCTTCAATTGAGGAAGACATTCGTAACATTCTCTCAATTCTTTAGACCACCCCGGATACTTATATACCTGATCGAGTAGAAGTGTCTTACCTCCTTTTTCTACAAACTCTTTTGCGAAACTAAAGATTGTTCTGACTGTAAAATAAAACTGATTCATATTTATATATAAACAGTCTCTTTGGTCTAACTCGAAGAACTCTTTAGCATATTGCAGAAGGAATGTAGTTTTCCCGACACCTCTCGCCCCCTTGATTCCAATCAAACGGCGCGACCAGTCAATCTGTTGCATTAACAGTCTGGGAGTTGCATCTTCGAAAAGATGTTCAACTAAATACTTATGTGTCCGAAAAAAAGATTCCACTCGATACTCCTTAAAACCCCGACGAAGGTAACTTTTTTTTATGTCATTGCAAAGTCCACTTAGCAATTTTAATCATTTTTCTTGAAACAGCATATAAAAATGCAGAAAAATTTTATATTCGCATGGTGTATTTTTCAATGATGAATAACAAACTCTATTCGTTCTACTAAAATTGCACTTTGAAAAAACTCAATTATAGTATTTTTTGTATATTTTATTATAAGCTTCCGTCCCCTTTATACGACTGATCCAAACATTAAGAGAATCAAGCAAAGCAGGGGAGCTTTTCCTCACAGCCCAAGCCTCCAGATGGGTGAAACCGACAAAAGTAGAATAATCTATTTCGGGCGATGTTTTGGCAATATTAGCTGCTACCTTTTCGTCACAAACTGCAAAATCGATATCTCCTGATGCTACCATCATAGCCAACTGCTC
>ENA-OWNX01000647-OWNX01000647.1-gut-metagenome-genome-assembly--contig:-NODE-647-length-10890-cov-3.496717_pt1 | contig 10890 bp, 10 predicted proteins | sample MGYA00248250_ERZ651778 | MGnify/ENA primary metagenome ERZ651778 (study PRJEB26908, sample SAMEA4031702) | gut metagenome | biome: gut; feature: normal infant; material: stool | place: China | collected 2015...
CGATAGGCCAGAACATCCGGTAAATGAAAGTTTCCGTTAATAGAATCAATCTGTAGCCCATGTTCCTTTACATAGTCATAATCTGAATGAAACAAAAAGTGAACTTCCTGTCCTGAGTGAGCTAGATTTCCACCATAATATCCACCTATAGCTCCGGTTCCTATTACTGCATATTTTAGAGACATAATTTTTTATTATAAAGATATGGTTTTATGCATCTCCATTTACTGCGATGTCGTATAATTTATTCTTTGTTATATTTACTTTAATGTATAAAAAAGGAGTTATTGTTGTATTCGCTCGTATCTGCTTTTTTTACCACAGAGTAGAAAGAGTAACACCGAGTTTTTTACTAAACCAATAAATATCTCATTTTTATCTTCAATTACTTAACAGATACGTAGATATTCTTTATACGTTTTATATTCTTGTCATGCTGAGGGAACGAAACATCCTGGCTATTTATTGTAATGAGATTCTTCCTTCGTCAGGATGACAAAAAGATGACAATAATTTTTTTGCTTATATCATACAATATTACAAAAAAAGCGACTACCATGAGGCAGTCGCTTTCCATATATTTATAAAGATTATTAGTCTTTAAATTTAGCTGATAAGAATTCGCGATTAAGACGAGCGATATTGCTAATTGAAATGTTCTTAGGACATTCTACTTCACATGCACCTGTATTGGTACAGTTTCCGAATCCTAGTTCGTCCATTTTAGCCACCATTGCTTTAGCACGGCGAGCACCTTCTACACGTCCTTGAGGAAGAAGTGCCAACTGGCTCACTTTTGCCGAAACGAAGAGCATAGCCGAACCGTTCTTACAAGCTGCAACACAAGCTCCACATCCGATACAAGAAGCCGAATCCATTGCTTCATCAGCGTCTACCTTAGGGATAGGAATAGCATTGGCATCAGGTATACCACCTGTATTTACACTTACGTATCCACCGGCTTGAATGATTTTATCGAAAGCATTACGATCTACCATCAAGTCGCGAATAACAGGGAATCCTGCCGAACGCCATGGCTCGATCGTGATAGTTTCGCCATCTTTAAATTTACGCATGTGCAACTGGCAAGTTGTAATGTCTTCATCCGGTCCGTGTGGATGTCCGTTTACGTAAAGACTACACATACCGCAAATACCTTCACGACAGTCGTGGTCAAATACTACCGGCTCTTTTCCTTGGTTTATAAGATTTTCATTCAGAATATCAAGCATCTCAAGAAATGAACTATCTACTGAAATACCATCAAGTGAATATGTCTCAAAAGCCCCTTTTACTTGTGGCCCTCTTTGACGCCAAACTTTTAATGTTATATTTATTAGTTTTTCCATTGTCGTTTATTTTATGCCTTGTAATTACGTTGTTGTCTTACTATAAACTCATAGTCTAGTGGCTCTTTTACAAGCTCAGGAGCTGAATCTTCGCCCTGATATTTCCAACATGCAACATAAGAGTAATTTTCATCGTCGCGCATCGCTTCTCCTTCAGGAGTTTGGTATTCTTCACGGAAGTGACCACCACACGATTCGTTACGATTCAATCCGTCATAAGCCATTAATAAACCGATTTCGATGAAGTCTGCCAAGCGTAGAGCTTTTTCCAATTCTGTGTTCAGGTCATTGGCTTCGCCCGGTATAAGAACATTAGACCAGAATTCTTTTTTGACAGCTTTCAGTTCTTCGATCGCTTTCTCAAGAGATTCTTTTGTACGTGCCATACCCACAAAATCCCACATGATAAGACCCAGCTGCTTGTGAATAGAGTCGACAGAACGTTTTCCTTTTATAGCCATCAGTTTAGCTATCTTTTCTTTGATCTCATTTTCTACTTCCGCAAATTCAGGAAGGTCTGTGCTGAAACGAGGTACAGTAATCTGATCGGCTAGATAATTCTGAATAGTATATGGTAATACGAAATATCCATCGGCTAGTCCCTGCATCAATGCTGATGCTCCAAGACGGTTTGCTCCGTGATCAGAGAAGTTAGCTTCTCCCAGTGCAAACAAACCTTTGATAGAAGTCATCAATTCATAATCAACCCAGATGCCACCCATTGTATAGTGGATAGCCGGATAAATCATCATCGGTGTTTCGTATGGGTTTTCGTCAACGATTTTGTCATACATTTGGAACAAGTTACCGTATTTAGCTTCTACTACGTTGCGTCCAAGACGTTTGATGGCATCGCTGAAGTCAAGATATACGGCAAGACCTGTAGATCCTACTCCATATCCCGCATCACATCTTTCTTTGGCTGCACGAGATGCAACGTCGCGTGGTACAAGGTTACCGAAAGCAGGATAACGTCTTTCCAAATAATAGTCTCTGTCTTCTTCTGCAATCTGAGTAGGTTTCAATTTGCCTGTACGGATTGCTTCGGCATCTTCTTTTTTCTTAGGCACCCATATACGTCCGTCATTACGAAGAGATTCTGACATCAATGTCAATTTCGATTGGAATTCTCCATGAACAGGAATACATGTTGGGTGAATTTGAGCATAACAAGGATTTGCAAAGTAAGCACCCTTTTTGTATGCTTGGATAGCTGCCGATCCGTTAGAACCCATTGCATTGGTAGAAAGGAAAAATGCATTTCCGTATCCGCCTGTTGCTATTACTACAGCATGTGCCGCAAAACGTTCTAGTTTACCTGTTACAAGGTTGCGTGCGATAATACCACGTGCACGGCCATCGATGAGAACAACGTCAACCATTTCGTAGCGGGTATAAAGCTTTACGCTTCCCTTTTGCACCTGACGGCTCAGAGCCGAGTATGCGCCTAGTAACAATTGCTGTCCGGTTTGTCCTTTAGCATAGAATGTACGAGATACCTGAGCTCCACCGAATGAACGGTTGTCAAGTAAACCGCCGTATTCGCGAGCAAAAGGAACTCCCTGAGCTACGCATTGGTCGATGATGCTATTCGATACTTCAGCAAGACGATATACATTCGCCTCGCGAGCACGGTAGTCACCACCTTTGATTGTATCATAAAATAGACGGTATACAGAGTCGCCGTCGTTTTGATAATTCTTTGCTGCATTTATACCTCCCTGTGCTGCGATAGAGTGTGCACGGCGAGGAGAGTCTTGGATACAGAAGTTCAGTACATTGAAGCCCATCTCACCAAGTGATGCTGCTGCTGAAGCTCCTGCAAGACCTGTACCCACGATAATAACGTCAAGGCGACGTTTGTTAGCAGGGTTCACCAGTTTCTGGTGGTCTTTATAGTTGGTCCACTTGTCTGCTAATGGCCCATCAGGTATTTTTGAATCTTTTTTTGGATCTAGTATAGTACTCATATCTGTTTTTCTTTTAATCAATTAACAAAAATAATCAGTGCCTAAACAAATGGGCAAAAAGTAGCTCTTGCGTAGAAGTAAATAGTTACAAATGCAAACGCAAGACAAATAATAGTAGCAACTACTTGTCCAATTACTTTCCAGCGATTCATCCATATGCGATTGTTCCATCCGATGGTATGAACTGCACTCCAAAATCCGTGAGATAGGTGAAACCATAATGCTACATACCATACCAAATATGCTACAACAACCCATGCTTGGCTGAAATAGTATTTGATAAAAGCAGCTCCATCTTGAGGAGATACTGTAGTATCGCCTAATTCTACATGATGATGTCCCATTAGTTCGGCAAACATCATTTTATACCAAAACTGGCTGAAATGTAGTACTAGGAATCCAATTACGATTACTCCCAAAACAAACATGTTCTGAGATGCCCATTGCACGTTTTTAGGGCGTACATTTACTGCATAACGATCATTACCGCGAGCTTTGCGGTTTTGTAGGGTTAAGATAAGTGCATAGATGAAGTGAACTGCAACAAGGCCTCCTAAGGCGGCAGTACCTGCCACAGCATACCAGTTAGCACCAAGAAGGGCACAAATGGTGTTGTAGGCCTCTTCCGAAAACACCGCCGTTACATTCATCGCCGCGTGAAACAGCAAGAATAAGACAAGAGCGATACCTGAGATACTCATGATCAACTTCTTGCCAATAGAAGATTTAAGTAACCAACTCATAAATCAAATCTGTTTTTAGTTATTTAGAATAGTTAATTTTAGATGTATTGATCGTTGACTATTATAGAAAAAAAACATGCGTAATCGCTTTTTTCTATTACCCTGCAAAAGTAGGTTAAATAAAGGTATTTTCAAAGTAAAAGCAAGAGCTTTTTAATCAAAAAGCAAAATCTGTAATTACTATATGAACATATCCGATTTTATTTATTGACCTATATTATACGTATTTAAGGTTGATATAGCATAAAGCTATAAATACACTCTGTTCTTATAAATATAGTCTTTTTATAGAAAGAACCAAAATCGATGAGTTTTATTCTGTATCGCTTGTGACGGAATGTTTTTTAGTATTGATAACATTCTAAAAAAGCGGATAAAAGAATGGCATGACAGCTTATTGTAGAATAATTTTATTTGCGAATGTCTTGAATGCCCGATTCACAGATGAACTATTTCTTTCGTAATTTGTTTTATTTATAGTAATAATCACCTGTTTGGAGACTGTAGCATAATTTGCGAGATATAATTCTTGTTAATTTTGTTTAAATAATCTATGTTTTTGCATCTTTCTGGCTTTTTATGCATCTAATAAGTAAATAAGCACAAATAATACCAATAATGAAAACTTCCAGGCCTTTTACAATGTCATACGCATTGATCCCTACTGCTTTATTATTAACATCAGTAGGTATTCTAAATTTTGATTCGGATAAAGTACTTGGATTCGCTTGTTTTGCTGCCTCTCTTATTCTTCTTGTTGTATCTTTGGTGCAAATAGTAAAGGATAAAATCAGAGAGTCGAATCAAAAATTTACATAAATAATTGAGCTAACTCGTAAACTTGTTTGGCTGACTTGTCCCACGAATATTTTTTTATTTGTAGCAAGCCCTTTTCTTGTAATTCTTTTCGTAGCGGCTCATCAACCAGCAACTGTTCTATCTTTTGAGTAATATCGTCTACATTGTAAGGATCTACGTATAATGCCGCATCTTGGCTTACTTCGCGTAAGGCAGGTATATCTGAATTGATAACCGGACAGCCGTATGTCATCGATTCTAGTGGCGGCAAGCCAAAACCTTCGTATAGCGAGGGGTATACAGATAATAAGGCATTCTGATACATTGTTTGTAATTTCTCATCGGATATATAGCCCGGAAGGTGGACATTTTCCCCGATCAGCTTTTGCAGATCAGGTGTATTGAACGCTTTGAACGACATACCTATAATATATAGTTTCACCGACTTGTCTTTTATTTTGTCAAAAGCTTCTACAAGTCGTATAAAGTTTTTGCGGGGATCCATCGATGATACTGCCAGAATATATCTTTCCGCTTCGGGATTGCGTGTGAAACTCAATATTTCCTCCTTACTTGGCTTATTATGAAACGGTACGTTACTATGTACTACATGTATCTTTTCGGCATTTATACCCAAAGTATCCACTATTTCTTTCTTCGAAAATTCACTGACGGTAAGTACTGCATGTGCTTTTTTTCCGATGCGAGGCATCATGTAATGATAGAAGCGGTAATAATTTTTAGAGAACCATTCGGGGTAACGCTCATGCGATACGTCGTGGATGGTCATGATTTGATTGCTATAATTTATTGGGCCACAGCCTGTAAAGCTTATTAGCAATGGGCTGCCAATACGCTTCAGGTAGCGAGGTAGGGAGATCTGTTCCCAGAGATGCGTATTCAAAGAACCACATTTCACCACCTTGAAATTGAACTTATAATCCGGATGGATTTCATTCGGTACAGCTACATGAAAATCGACACCCATTTCATGAAGTTTGTTACATATTTCGAAAGCATATCGGTGTACGCCTGTTGCTTTTTGTGTCAAGTATCTTCCGTTAACTACAAACATATTATGTCAATTTTTAGGTAACCAATCTTTGTTTTGTTCTACAAATATATTCACTAAACTATCCAGTTGATGTATTTTATCATCGATATTGTATGAATTAAGTTCATATTCCGGATTATAAATATTTTCGAGCACCTTGTCTGTTAATTCCGGAGAGAAATGTGTGACGTCCGAATAGTTATTTAGATCGGTAATTTCATTCATGTTGAAAAAGAACATCAATCGGACATTCTTGTATGTTTTTAGGGACTGTTGCAAGTGATATATGAAATCGATGAACTGATCGTAATATCCACTTTTTTGGGTATGATACCAATAGAGAGCCGAGTATGGAGACAAAACAATTGTATACTGAATATCTTTATGATCGTCTATAGCGATACTTTCCAGTAATGAAGCAAGTTTGCTGTGCATGCGTTCCTTCATTCCATCCAGTCGCTGTATTGATACTGTTTGTCCACTTAAGTAAAGATTCTTTACATGATCGGCATTGTAATAGTTCAAATAACTGTTGTTCCCTATTTGATCTATTTCTGTTTTCATCACATACTCTACGGGTATCTGTTCCTTACTTTTCAGATATAGAGGTAGTATCAGGTCGATGGGTAAGAAGCGTATGCATGCTTCATATCCATATAGATATTGTAGTTTATTGATAGGCCTGTCTTCGTATAGGAATCGAGGGTAGCGCACTTCTTCAAAGCCGAGATTAAACTGCGGAATGTCAAAATTTATAATGAAAGATCTTATGCTATCTTTTTTGACTAACGAGTATAGATATTTCATTTCTTCGTTGTTCATTCCTCCGCTTGATAGCTTAACAGGTTTAACAGAAGGATTATTCTTTTTGAGAATAGATATATCATAATTCTGCACCATCGATGATCCGAGTACAACAGTATTGTAGTCGTAGTTGTGTGCGAGTCCTCCATTTTGCAGCCATGGACTCAGAAAATAGCGTCCATCTTCATTGACTCTGAACTGGAAAAATGGATCAACAATATAAGTAAGACAGCCCACGCCTAGCAGCATTATAATAGAAGCTATTGCAAATACGCTGAGAAACTTTTTGAATGAGTTTTTATTTTCTTTCTTATTCATAGGCTAGAAGTTGAAATAAATAAACGCACCTACCCTCGAAAAATGAATTACCGATACTGTGAACAGCAAGGCAATAACCATCGCATTTTTTACCGTCGGTTTGAATTCATTGTACTTATCTATACTGTTCTTGGGATACAAAAATACCAATGTAGCTACAATAGAAAGGATAGCCAATACATACATCACAGCCATAGAGTCGGGATATGTTATACTGGTGTTGTAAGCCATGTGGGCTATACCACTAAAGCTGAAACTCTCAGGAGCGAACATATTCTTAAGAACGGTGAGGGCTACGTCGAATGTTGGTGAACGGAATAATACCCATGCTGCATTTACAAACATAAATGTGAAGAATATCCGTATGAGGTTGGGTATCTTCTCCAGATACTTCATGAATAACTTTTCAAATATGCGTACTACCCCGTGTGCAATGCCCCATACGACGAAAGTCCAGGCTGCCCCATGCCAAATACCGCTGACAAAAAATACGGCAAACAGATTGATGCACGTCCGGGCAAGACCTTTGCGATTTCCCCCCAGCGGATAATATATCAGTATGGCCAGGGACCGACCTAATGTGATGTGCCACCGTTTCCAAAACTCAGTTATACTTACAGACTTGTATGGAGAATAGAAGTTGATCGGAAGGTTGATATTCATCATCTTAGCCAATCCTATTGCCATGTCGGAATATCCGCTAAAGTCGAAATATATCTGAAACGAATAAGACAGGGCGGTTAGCCATGAGGTCGCAAAACCAAGCTTTTCGGGCGATAGGTATGAGTAAAATACAAAATTGTCGAGCGTATCGGCTATTACAGCTTTTTTGAAAAGACCGATTACAAAGATGAAAAGTCCGGCTGAGAAGTTCTTTGCATTGAAAAAGCGATTTTTCTCATCCAGATATTGGGGTAGTATATCCTTTAGGAAAACAATAGGTCCCATCACGACATACGGGTAAAAGATGACAAACTGTGTGTAATCTATAAAATTTGGAACACGTTTTTCTTTTTTCCATATATTTATCAGAAATACTATTTGCTGAAATGTAAAAAAACTTATACCTAAGGGTATTATAATCTGTTTGAGTATAAATTCCGTTCCGAAAATATGGTTTATATTGTCTAAAAAGAAGTTGGAGTATTTATAATAGCCTAAAAGCGCAACATTGAATATGACACCTATTGTAAATACTATTTTACGTGTAGGAGGCCTCGTTATGTTCTCCACTCCGGTTGCAACAGAGTAGTTGACTATCACGGAAGACATAATCAATGCGATATACCAGAGATGTCCGAATCCCTGAAAAAATATAGCTCCATAAAATATCAGCGATGCTACGATCAAAAATATTTGCTGGAATCTGCGGCTTACATAACGGGCCATACCGAAGTATAGTAAAAGCACCAGCGGCAGATAAATAAATACAAAACTGTATGTAGAGAATATCATATATTAAGTATTCTGCTGTTCTATAATTTTGTAGGTTTTACCACTATACCAACTTCTCTTCACTAATAACTTACTCAATCCAATCCAAAATTTCATTTTGAATCTGTTCCAGCTTTTGTTATTACTTTTTATATCTGTGAAGTAATCATCGTTGGCAATGATATTAAAATAGCGTTTCTTTTGCTCCATTCCTCCCTTCAGATATTCAATATGATGCGTAACTGTTTTTGATTTGGGAAAGACATAAAAACGTCCCTCTTTGATGTTTGGTATATAAGGGTATTTGTATTTCACATAACTGGGAACATGCACCGGCATATTTTCCTTTATCCACAGATAACCTGCGTTTGTATCCCTCAAGAAGTTGGAGATATGGCACTCGGGAAAAAGTTCAAAATCAAAGATCCCCGGGTTCTTTATAATATATTGTGTTTTGATAATTGCAAAATCTGTAGCTAATGCATAGTATTTGTCATACCAGTCGGCACTAGCCCAAACTGCAAAATCAGATTTGTCAAGCAAGCTTGTATATTTAGAGATAATACGATCACCATACATCCATGTGTCAGCTTCGAGGATAAGGGTGTATTTGCAGTCTGATGGAATATATTTAATACCTTCCATTAGTAATTGCGAATTGCCTCGCCTGTGTCCTGCGTTCTCCTCCAGTATTACGAGCTTGTCGATGAACGGAAACGAATCGGGAGTGACCTCATAGCCATTGCTTTTGCCATTGCTGACAACAATTGTATAATAATCATTTTCTTTCCATGTATCAGATATGATCTGAAGATTATGTTTCAAATCTTCAAGCCTGTCATATACACGTATCAGAATTGCTACTTTCATCTAGTTTTATTTAGTATACCAGGTTTCTAATCCCTTTTTTGTAAAAGTGTATGGTTGTATCTGCGCGTCCAATCCTTGTAAAGCTTTAGCTACGGAAAAACGTGTATTTCCCGGACAATAGAAAAACACATATCCTCCACCTCCGGCTCCCGATATTTTACCTCCTGTAGCTCCCGCTGATATGGCTGTATTGTATAGTTCTTCGAATAGTGGGGTTGAAATTCCGTCCGCCATGTCTCGTTTGTAGGTCCATCCCCGATGTAAAACATCTCCTATTTCGTCCAGATTATTTTTCAGAATAGCTTCCTTTATTTCATAAGACTGTTTTTTTATCTGATGCATTGCTTCTATTGACCTTTCTTGATGATCTTTAACATTCTTTTGTTGCTTTTCGATGATATCTCCCGAATTTCTACTCGAGTTGGTGTAGCAAAGCAACAGGTTGTTAGATAGCTCATTGATTATTTCGTTGCGAATGCGTAGAGGATTCACAATCACTTTGTCTTCAGCATAGAATTCCATAAAGTTGAATCCTCCGAATGCTGCGGCATACTGATCTTGTTTTCCTCCCGCTTGCTTTAGGTCTATCCGTTCTATCTGATATGCCAAATATGCGAGGTCGTAATCGCCAAGCGGCAAAGAGAGCCATTCGGTATATGCTCCCAATATAGCAATGGCGAGGGTAGAGGACGTTCCTAGTCCCGAGCCAAAAGGAACTTCGAGCGCACAGGTCAGTGTAAAAGACAATGGCTTTTTTATAAAGTCTTTGATTACCCTGTTGTATATACCTTTCATCAAGTCGGCTTTATCGTTGGAGATAGGTAGTTCGATCGCAGAATCGAAAATATATTCCTCATTTGTTTGTGGAATACGGAATACAATTTTGTTGTCGGTGCGAGGCTCAATATTTGCGAATGCATACAGATTTATAGTTGCATTCAATATACATCCTCCATACAAATCCGAGTATGGAGATACATCTGTTCCTCCACCTGCTAATCCTAATCGGAATGGGGCTTTACTTCTTATTATCATGACTTGATATTTTAAAATATCTTGAGCAGACTATCTGCAAACTTATATAGATTTTTGTAATGTGCGTTAATGTTCTCGTATATTTTATGATCTTTGGGGTATTTATCACCCACTAGTATTGTGTACATTCCCAGTTTGTTGCCGAATTTAATGTCTGACATGCTATTGCCTACCATAATTGATTTTTCGAATTTTATTTCCGGAAAGTCAGCCAATGCTTTAAAAGCCATTCCCACATTGGGCTTTCTGTTTATAGAGTCGGATGTAAGATCAGTACAATAATATAGTCGATCTATATGTCCGTCCGAAGCTTCTATCTGAGATAGCATATAGCTATGCACTTCTTCTAAGTCGGATATGCTCATCTTACCACGGGCAACTCCACGCTGATTGGTGACAATGAAAATACGTTCGAATCTAGAAGATAACATTTTGATAGCCTGTAAAGTTTTGTCTATAAATACAAATTCAGATATATTCTTGACATAATCGTTGGGGCGCTCTACGTTGATAAC
>ENA-OWNX01000654-OWNX01000654.1-gut-metagenome-genome-assembly--contig:-NODE-654-length-10778-cov-3.203345_pt1 | contig 10778 bp, 12 predicted proteins | sample MGYA00248250_ERZ651778 | MGnify/ENA primary metagenome ERZ651778 (study PRJEB26908, sample SAMEA4031702) | gut metagenome | biome: gut; feature: normal infant; material: stool | place: China | collected 2015...
TTATCTAATCATCAATTTAGTATGCTCAGGGTGGGATTTTCTTGGGCGTCGGCGTCATCTTGTTATTATATACTGTAATCAATCTGCTTTCGAATATAGAAGATAACTTCAATAAAATATGGCAGATAAAAAAAGGACGTACCTATTTTCGGATGTTCACAGACTATCTGGCTCTTATCATTATTGCACCTGTTTTTCTTATATGTAATGCCGGGGTTAATATTCTTTTGAGCACTACAGCCGAGCAACAGTATATACTGGGACTGGTTATTGGTCCTTTTATGAAAGTTATTCCTTTTCTTATTACCATATTACTCTTTACAATACTCTATATTTACATCCCAAATACGAAGGTTAAGTTTACCAGTGCCTTATTAGGCGGTGTGTTTACGGGTATATGTTTTCAGGTATTCCAAATGCTGTATATCGGTGGTCAGATATGGATATCTAAATACAATGCGATATATGGTAGTTTTGCCGCTTTGCCTTTGCTGTTGCTATGGTTGCAACTGACATGGTTTTTTGTTTTGTTTGGTGTGCAGCTTTCCTTTGCTTATCAGAATGTAAATAAGTTTAGTTTCGAGCACGAAACTTCTAAAATAAGTCGTCGCTATAAGGATTTTGTTGCATTACTAATAATGACTTTGATTGTTAAGCGGTTTGAAAAAGGCGATATGCCTTACACTGCTGATGAACTTTCGGAGCAATATAAAATCCCGACAAAATTGACTAGTGATACTCTTTTTTATTTGCAGGATATCGGGCTTATTGTAGAGACTCCATCTCAAAACGCATTAGTACCTGCTTTTATTCCTGCTTTGGATATCAATTATATTACTGTAAGTTATCTGTTTGAGAAAATAGAGATGTATGGTTCAGAGGATTTTGTGATTGATACAAATGCAAAATTCAGGAAAGAGTGGGAGACTATTTTAGAAATTAAAGAGCTTTCGGATAGCGAAAATGGGGACAAACTGCTCAAAAATTTATAATTCATACACGTGAAATCAGGCATTCATAATCTTACCGAGGGAAAAATATTCTCTACCTTAATACGTTTGGCTTTGCCGCTGATGGGTACAAGCTTTTTACAGATGGCTTATACGCTGATGGCTATGTCGTGGGTTGGCAGGCTGGGTACTGTATCTCATCCCGAAATAGCAACCAAATCGGAAGCTGCAATCGGTGCTATAGGTATGTTGTTGTGGTTGACTTCATCGGTCGCATATCTGGCTATGATCGGATCGGAGGTAGCAGTAGGCCAATCGATAGGTGCGAAGAAAATGAAACGTGCAGCTATATACGCCTCACATTCTACAACTACCTCTATTGTGCTTAGCGTGGTATGGGTATCTACACTCTTTATATTTGCTAATCCTATCTTGTCTTTTTTCAAATTATCTGCTGATATTACATCCGATGCGGTGCTTTATTTGCGAATACTCACTATTAGTCTTCCGTTTCAGTTCTTGTCCTATAATTTCGCAGGGATATACAATGGTGCAGGGCGAAGTACTGTTCCTTTCAAAAATAATGCAGCCGGGCTCGTGTTAAATATGATACTCGACCCTATATTGATGTTTGGTATGGGGATGGGATTGCACGGTGCCGCTATTGGTACAGTTGCTGCACAATTGTTTGTGTTTTCTTTGTTCTTTTATCAGATTAAATATGGTAATCGTATTTTAGGCGATTTCTCCTTCTTTATTAAGCCGAAAGGTATTTACCTTAAACGCATAATTTTTCTAGGAACACCTGTCTCTATAATGAACTCATTGTATGCCATCATTAATATGAATCTGGCTCGTGTTGCTTCTATTCATGGTGGGCATCTAGGCATGATGGCTCAGACAACCGGAGGGCAAATAGAGGCGGTTACATGGAATACATCACAGGGTTTTTCTACGGCGTTGAGTGCTTTTGTTGCTCAGAACTATGCTGCTAATAAATTGGAAAGAGGTAAAAAGGCATATATCTATACGATACGTGTTATGTTTACGTTAGGAATTTTTGTCAGTATTGCATTTATTTTGTTTGGTGCTCAAATTTTTGGAATTATTGTTCCCGAAGAGAATGCTATGCGAGCCGGAGCCGAATATTTGTTTGTAATGGGTTTGGTGCAGATTTTTATGATGTTTGAGCTGACTACACAAGGTATGTTTAATGGTATTGGCCGTACAGTAGAGCCTGCCGTGATAAGTATCACATTCAATGCGCTACGCATCCCTTTGGCTTATTATCTGGCTTCGCAAATGGGGATTGTTGGGGTGTGGTGGGCAATCGCTATATCTACAGTTTGTAAAGGTATAATACTGCCTGTTTGGTTTACAGTAGTCTATAAAAGAGTACAAAAACGAAGACCTAAGATTGCATAATCAGAATAAAAAAAGAGGCTTTAAAGCCTCTTAACTATTTATATATTTGCTGTGGGTTATGATTTATCAGACGCTCTTCTGCCAGTCGCTCAAACTTCGTACCCGGACGTCCATAGTTGCAAAACGGATAAATACTAATGCCTCCACGTGGCGTAAATATTCCTACCACTTCAATATATTTCGGATTCATCAGTTCAATAAGGTCTTTCATCATAATATTTACACAGTCTTCATGGAATGCCCCATGATTGCGAAAGCTAAATAAGTATAACTTAAGACTCTTGCTTTCTACCATTTTCACATCAGGTATGTAGTTGATGTGTATTGTTGCAAAATCGGGTTGTCCGGTAATAGGGCACAGACTTGTAAACTCCGGGCAATTGAATGTTACCCAATAGTCATTTCCCTGATGTTTGTTTTCGAAGGCTTCTAATACATCAGGAGCGTAATTGTCCTTATATTCGGTTTTTGCGCCTAAATGGCTAAGTCCTTCTATTGTCATATTATAGTTTTGTCTTTAAATAATTGTTTAATCCTTGTTTGCGCAATTTGCAAGAAGGGCAGTGTCCGCAACCATCGGCAATGATACCGTTGTAGCAGGTCAGGGTTTGAGTGCGAATGATATCGAAAACACCCAGTTCGTCCGCTAATTGCCATACAGCAGTTTTATCTCTCCACATCAATGGTGTATGTATCTGAAAATGTTCATCCATTGCCAGATTAATAGAAGCATTCGCTGAAAGTATGAAAGTGTCTCTGCAGTCGGGGTAACCACTGTAATCGGCTTCTGATACTCCTGTTACAATGTGGCGTATACCGTGCGAGCGAGCAATGACAGCCGCAAAAGTAAGGAATAATAGATTACGTCCCGGTACAAACGTATTTGGATAAGAGTCTGCCGGTTTTTCCTGATCCATAACAATATCGCTTGTCAAAGAGTTGACGGATAGTTGGCTGATAATAGATGCATCCAGTAGTTGGAACGGCACATTCGCTTTTTCGGCAATAGATTTTGCCACTTCCACCTCTTTGGAGTGACGTTGCCCGTAAGTAAAACACAGCGTGCGAACGGATGAGAAATTTTCTAATGCCCAGTAAAGGCATGTTGTTGAATCTTGTCCACCCGAAAACAAGACCAACGCTGATTCTTTTTTATTCATTCTATAACTTTGTTTTTTACGTGGTTAATCCTAAGATACACGGATGAGAAATCTCTCTTCGGCTACAAAAGTAAGGATTTTAAAAGATTCTTTCCGAAAATATTTTCTTAAAAAGAATAATTATTATACTTTTGCACTCACCAAACGACTCCGTAGCTCAGCTGGTAGAGCAATTGACTCTTAATCAATGGGTCGAGGGTTCGAGCCCCTCCGGGGTCACAGAAAGCCAGAGTCAAATCTGAGCCAATGAAAATGAAACCTTCTAAATAATAAATTTAGAAGGTTTTTCTTTTATATGAATACCTCCCTAAATCGTTCCTAAGTCATTACTTATAAACTTATTATATTGATTAAACGATTGAATATCAGTTCAAAGATGGTATAAAAAACGATCCCTCCGAGGTCACAAAAGTCAAAGTATAGACTAAGACAAATTAAAGAAAAGCCATCTGAGAATTAGATTTCAGGTGGCTTTTTATTGTTTTTGAAAGACAGCTTAGGATGATAAAAAAGACATTTAAAAGCCATAAATCGTTACTAAATCGTTACTATTTTTTGACACTAAATTTTAGTAACGATTTACTAAATAAACATCTCATTTACTACAAGTTGTCATAGAGTTGTCTAAGATTCTTCAATAACAAAAACTGTAATTTGTAACATTAAAATTGAAGATTATGAAGTCAACATTCAGAACACTTTTCTATTTAAGAAAGAATCAACCTAAAAGTAATGGTATGTATCCGATTATGCTCCGGATAACGATCAACAGTAAGGTTACACAATTTAGCACAAAGATTGATATTCATCCGAACCAATGGGATGCAAAAGCCGGAAAAGCAAAAGGTAGAACAGAAGAAATTGCAGAAATAAACAGAAAACTCACCAATCTATCCTCGCGTATAGACAAAGCATACAATAAGAGAATGGAAGAAAATGGGTATGCTCTTCCCGAAGAAATAAAGAATGATTTATTGGGTACAGATACTGCTCATAAAACTTTAATATATTATTTTACCAAACACAATGAACAATATCAGCAAAAAGTTGGTAAAAATACGACATACACTACATACAAAAGATATGAATTAGTTAAGACAAGACTGATTGAGTTTTTATCAGAAAAATATAACCTAACAGATATCTCTATTCGAGAAATGAATACTATATTATTGGAAGATTTCTATTTGTACCTCAGAAATAAATCAGAAATAAATAATAATACTGCAATGAAGTTCTTACAACGACTACGCAGGGTTATTAATTTTATTATAAAAGGGCATGGAGAAACAATTCCAGATCCATTCATAAATTTCAAATTTCATTATGATGAAGTTGAGCGGGAAATATTGACTTTAGATGAGATTAATACAATCTACACAAAAGTATTCGCATCAAAAAGATTATCTCAGGTCCGTGATATTTTCATCTTTTCATGTTTTACGGGACTTTCTTACATAGATGTTTTTAACCTTGCAGAATCTAACATTCAACAAGCTTTTGATCAAAGTTTGTGGATAATGACTAAAAGGAGTAAGACCGGAGGAAAAGTCAATGTACGATTGTTAGATATTCCTTATAAGATACTTGAGAAGTATAAAGGAAAACAAAAGAATGGAAAAGTATTACCTGTAATTACTAATCAAAAAATGAATGATTATTTGAAAGAGATAGCTGCAATTTGTAATATTGATAAAACTTTAACTTTTCACATAGCAAGACATTCATTTGCGACTTCCATAGCTTTGTCAAATGGTGTCCCAATAGAAAGTGTTTCTAAAATGTTAGGACATAAAGACATCAAAACTACTCAGATTTATGCAAAAATTACTGACTTGAAAGTCAGTAAAGACATGGAGGACTTATCGAAAAGGATTAATATGAAAGTAGGTTAAATAAGAAAGGTGCATTTGCACCTTTCTTATTTCTTAGAATCCTCGATAGACACTTTTCTGAATTCTTTTAAAGCCTTCTCAATAGCCAAAGATGTTTTTCTAGCTCTTGTTCCTGCCGCTTTATTACCGTTTTCTACTTGTGATGTTGCATCTTTTGCGAAATCTGCAAATAGTTGATTCAAGTTCTCTACTAAGTTTTTCATTATTTTCTATTTTTAAATTGAAGCACAAAGATAAATTTGTTTTCGAAACATTGAATATCTTTGTAAATAAAGATCAACTAAAATAACTATGAAAGTTTTACTTATAAACGGAAGTCCACGAGGTAAAGGTAATACATATATTGCTCTATCAGAGGTTGCATCCGCATTAGAGGGTTGTGGTATTGAAACCGAAATTATCTCCATTGGAGCCAAAGCTGTACAAGGCTGTATCGCCTGTAATAAATGTATGGAACTAGGGCGATGTGCTTTCCAAGATAAATTATACAATACTGTAAGAGAGAAAATTCAAGATGCGGATGGCCTGGTAGTCGGCTCACCGACCTATTACGCCGGACCTAACGGTTCACTCTGTGCTTTGCTCGACCGGGTCTTTTATTCCAGTTCCCAATATTTGAAATACAAGCCTGCTGCTGCAATAGCAGTTTGTCGTCGCGGAGGGGCAAGTGCCACATTCGACCGGTTAAACAAATATTTTACAATTACCAATATGCCTGTTGTTCCTTCTCAATATTGGAACAGTGTTCATGGCCGGCTTCCGGGAGAAGCCGCTCAGGATGGTGAAGGTTTGCAAACGATGCGTACCCTCGGACGGAATATGGCATGACTATTGAAAAACCTGAAATCCGGCACAGAAGCTGTACTTGAACCCGAAGCTCGTATAATAACGAACTTTATCCGTTAATCCATCATGGATGAAATACCGAGAATGATTTTTCAGTTCGAAAAGAAAGAGAGTAACAATACAATCCCGGCAAGACTCGTAAAAAAGCTATCTGGCCGTATTGGAATGGACGAAATCCATGAGATTACCTACCTTATTCAGAGTAGCAATAAAGGAAAGCAACAGCTATATAATTTTATTTTCGATGAAGATGACACAGTTGTGACTAATGCTTTGTGGATAATGACACATTTTTCGCTATCTGAAAATGAGTGGCTATACTCAAAACAGAATGAAATGATAGACAAGTTATTGGCTGCCAGACATCCTTCCCATTTACGTTTGCTTCTCCATCTGCTTTACAGGCAGCCGTTAGCAGATCCGCCCCGCGTAGACTTTCTCGATTATTGCCTGGAGGAAATGGTTGCTATGAAAGAAGCTCCCGGCACAACTACCCTTTGTATGAAACTAGCCTATGAAATGTGCCGGATGATTCCCGAATTATTACAGGAATATCGTGTGGCATTGGATATGATAGAAGCATCACAGTTACCCCCTTCGTTAAAAACCACACGAAAGAATATACTGAAAGCTACGCTAAAAGGAAAAAGCCTACAAATCTATTAATTGGAATCCGTATTTTGATAGATGCCGGGTGGTACTATAATTTCTTCTTTCTCGTTTTTCTCTATATTATAACAACTTAAAACTAGATTTAAGTCCTCCCATCTTACAAAATCGGCATCATCGTAAACATCATAACCGCCCTCCAGACAATCGATAATATCATGCTGAAATTTTGGTTCAGCCATAGGGTTTTCAAAATCGACAATGAGTGTACTCCACGGCGCACCCCATATACAACCAGACACAGCCAACAAATTATTTAGAGGATTATAGTGTACGTCTGTCCAGATAAAATATTCCCGACCATCCAGCACACATTGCGGATAATACTGGAATTCTTTATTGTTTGCCAAATCGAAAACTGTATATCCATATAATTCCTGCCTGTAAACTAAATATTTATTGCCATTCCGGTGATAAATAAAAGTATGAAATTCAGCATCGTTATCAAAGCTATTCCATATGTGGATGGTTTCTCCATTGCTATCCAACAATACATTACTATTACCATGCAGATTACAGCCATTCACTTTTCCTCTATATGTAGTTTTGAGTATTTTGTAATCCTCTGGAAGAGTGATGGTTTCGTCCTCTTCCCTGTTGTCTTCTGAAAACAAAGGTTGGAATTTCGCACATTCTTCCCTGTATTTATCTGAATATGCTGCGTTTCTAAGCGCCTCATTCATAGTTTTATACTTTTATCAAAGCTTGCTTCCATTCATTAATGACAGAAGATTCACTCATTAGCTTTTTACTATCAGAATCATAGAAAATTTCTAAAATCCAGTCTTCTGTCCCAACACAACCAATATTTGACCAGTTAGTTATGAACTCAATAAAACTATCAGCAAGGTGGCTTCCATGGAAATCGCTGCCATCATGGCTTAAAAATATAACCGGGCAGCCGTTTTCCGTACTTACCCTATCAAAAACGATCATGTCACCGTTACCGACTTCCAGAAACGGGATTTTATTATGCCATATTTTGTCATACTCATTATTCGGATCGGGGAAACATTTAGCAACCCAGTCCAGATAGTTTTTGTACATTCTGTCTAATTGTGAGAAATCCCATAAAATTCCATCACTGCCTCCACAAAAGATAGCTTCGAATGACTCGATCTCATCATCATCCATATGCCAGTTTAAATCAATACCGGAAGAATATTCACATAATATATGTTTAAAATCAGAAGGTAATTCTATATCCAAACTTTTTTCTAAAGTTTTTATTTCTTCTAATGCGATAGGGTCTTTAATAACTATTTTACTATAATCCCAGTTTCTAGTCTCTGCAATAGACATTATCCATGACCAGTCTGACTGCCATCTATTCCACAATGTTTTGTTTAGTTCCATGTTATATCTTCTGTTATTTATTAAACTCTAATATTTCGCCTACACCAATCAACTTATTCGCTTCATAAATATACCATTCTCTTCCCACGTTCAGATACCTTTCAATAGACGAATAACACAGGAATCTTACAGTTACGATTCGCTCTTCACCAGGATATATCAATTCAGAATCATCAAAAGTTATATCACCGATAAAAGATTCTATCCACACGCCTTCCTGCTCTTGATTAAAAACATGGTTAGGCCTGTATCCCGATGAAAAACCTGTTTTTCGGCCACCTTCAGATGTGGTTCTCATTTTAATCCTGGCTTTGAGGCAAATCATATCTACACCTTTACATTCGATATCCTTTATGCTGGTGTATGTGTATTTATCATAAGCCATCACATCAAAGATCTTTGATTCTCCTGTTTTCAACCAGCGTTTATAGATAAGTTTTCCACCCATATATAAATAGAGCTCATCTCCTTTAATATGCTTTTCAATGGCTAATTTCATTTCGGCTTATTATCTATTAAAGAAATAATGTATTAATGCAAAAATAGGGAATGAATTGTTTATGATAGATATTATTCCCGGAAAATATTTCAGGTACTTAATGTATCCTGCGACCCTTTCCGTCATTCGTTATATCATTTGTAATTCGAATACTCACTATTACTGCGTATTCTACAATTACATTAATAATAACTACCATTTCGGAAACAGTCTCGGATAATAAACCAAGAGTAGCTACTTTCAGGTTACACTTGAATATTTAACTTTCTACTGCTATTGATATGCTGTGATAGCATATTTTTATATTATCCACTATCTAACGATGCCCTTTCCCGTTTCTTCCATAACTATTCCACGTTTGTCTGGGAGCCATCCTTGTTCGGTCTATTGTTCATCAGAGCAAAGGTATGATAGTGTTTAGACCATGTATGTTCAGAGCCTGTCGGTTTCCGCAAAAATCTTCCTCTTTCCTTCGGCGAGCGTATTTATTGACGGAAAAACATCCCTGCTTTAAACACAATACCTTTTGTTGCTCTATGAAACAAAAACGACCGACCTGACGGATGACGCATGAAAAAAAATGTCATAGTTATGAGAAACGGGAAAAACATATTGAAACAAAACTCCCTCGCCTCTGGAATCATCATAAAATTTGGTTTGTGGGTGGCAGGGTTTGCATTGTGTGCGTGGGTAGTTACTCATCTGAGTATAAACACATCCGTAGTCTTAGGTTGTGTATTTGCTTATATGGGAATCTGCCTTGTATTCAAGGTCGTGAAGTTTGTATTGAAAGTTATTCTTTCCCTACTCTCCTTTATCATCATTACCGCATTAATTCTATTACTCATCTTTTAAAACCAAACAGCCATGACAAAATTATATTCCCTTTTCGGAGGAACAACAACAGATACAGAAGTTAAATCAGTAGAAGTAAACCAAATTGTACAAATGGAAGGTTATTCATACAGCAGGTATGTAGTCCATAAAATAACACATAACCAATTCGGGTATCATTACCACCTAATCAACCTCAGAACCCACGATTTCCACCAATCAGAGATAATCAAGCCGTTAAGTCAGAAGTTCGGTATCGGTATGTACTATGATGATAAGAACATTGAGTTTATGACCGAAGAAGAAGTAGCAGAACTCTATGCCAAAGCACAAGCCAAACATGTAGATGAAATGGAACAGCAGAGAGCCGAAGAAAAACGCAGGGAAGAAGTTCGGGTTGTTGGTCGTGAATGGCTTAAAAACAATCTCCCAACTGATGCAAAAGCCATTATTGTAGGTCGTTTGAAACAAGATGAATCCGATTCACAGACAGACTATTTTGCATCCTCTACTCTAAGCAATGTTATATTAGGTTTCTCCAAACATACACGGGATATATTCTCCGAAATGCGTAAACACGCATCTAATTTTGAAGGGATAGCCTATTTAGCGGAATATAACGAAGATTATGAGCATAGAGAGAAATACTCTATGGGTGCAGGCTACTATTTAGGCGAAAGTAAATACAGAGGTTGGATAATAGAGAAAGAGCCTATCTATAACCGAGAAAGGACAATAGAAGAATTCGCCTACACAGCAGGCTCTCCCGATGGTATCCACATCAAACCTAATAAGACAGGCAAGATTAATAATAAAATAGATTATACCGATAATATAAGTCCAAACGAATCGGAACAGCAATCTACTATATACATACAATCCGACAATCTGCAATTTGAGATAGTTGATTATTCCGAGAAAGCTATTGCCCTGTTTGGAGATACCAAGCCTATTAAAGACCTATTATTCGCTATGGGTGGAAAATTCAATCCCCGATTGACATACAAGGAAACCAAGAAGGCTGGATGGATATTTTCCAAAACTAAGAGAGAAGAATTAGAAGGAGTATTAAATCTGAATAACAACAAATAACCAAAACCATGAAATCAACAGCATATTTTACACGCACGATATTAACCTATTT
>ENA-OWNX01000660-OWNX01000660.1-gut-metagenome-genome-assembly--contig:-NODE-660-length-10658-cov-3.511766_pt1 | contig 10658 bp, 11 predicted proteins | sample MGYA00248250_ERZ651778 | MGnify/ENA primary metagenome ERZ651778 (study PRJEB26908, sample SAMEA4031702) | gut metagenome | biome: gut; feature: normal infant; material: stool | place: China | collected 2015...
AAAATTGATTTCGGATAAGCCTCAGACCGAACCGGAATTCTATATAACAGAAACTTACATACGAGAGATGGAAAAAACCATTCTACGTAATCCTGCTTATTGGCTGTGGACTCACAAGCGATGGAAAATGACTCGTAAGGAAGTTGAATTAGCACAACATAAATGAAAAAAATAGCAATTGTTATTCTTAACTGGAACGGTAAAAAATTACTAGAAGAGTTTCTTCCTACAGTTGTACGGCATTCATCTTTTCCTGATGTCGAAATTGTTGTGGCTGATAATGGTTCCACAGATGATTCTTTATCTTTCTTAGAGACAGCATATCCTCAAATATCATTAATAAGATTGCCTGAAAATTATGGTTTTGCAGGAGGATATAACATTGCATTGAAAGAAGTAAATGCCGAATATTTTGTTATTCTCAATTCTGATGTTGAAGTAACCGAAAACTGGTTAAAGACGACTATATCTTTTCTGGATGAAAATGCAGACATCGCTGCCGTTCAGCCGAAGATATTGGCTCAAAGAAACAACGCTAGTTTTGAATATGCAGGGGCTGCGGGGGGATTCTTAGACAAATATGGTTATCCATTTTGCAGGGGGCGTATTTTTCAGAAAATAGAAGAGGATCATCATCAGTATGATACACCGATAGATATCTTATGGGCTACGGGAGCTTGTCTTATTATACGTTCTACAGACTTCTTTGAAGTAGGAGGGTTCGACTCATCCTTTTTTGCACATATGGAAGAGATTGATCTTTGTTGGAGATTGAACTCAAGAGGCAGGCGTATTGTTTGTTTGCCATCTTCGGTTGTGTATCATGTAGGAGCCGCTACATTGAAAAAGGAACATCCCAGAAAAACATTCCTCAATTTCAGGAATAACCTTATAATGCTTTATAAAAATCTGCCTCAGGAACACTTAAAGAGAGTAATGACTATTCGTCTGATATTGGATTATATAGCAGCGTTCCAATTTGCTCTCACAGGAAAGTATGCTAATGCAAAAGAGGTTGTTAGAGCTCATAAGGACTTTTATAACAATAGGAAGATGTATCGGACTGCAAGACACGAAAACCTCGAAAAAATGATTGTTGAATACCCTGCAACTATCTACCAAAAAAGTATTCTTGCTGCTTATTATCTGAGAGGAGTAAAGTTATTCTCAAGTTTGAAGTTTGGACGTTAAGCTCTTCTATTCAATTAAGTTTGATTTTTCTTATCTGAATTTTCTTTTTTCTTGTATATTTGGACTGTATTTATACTGCGTAACCAAATGAAAAAGATTGTATTTTCTTTTGTCTTGTTATTATTAGTTTCTGTGGCTCTTAAGGCACAGGAGAAGCAAGATACGTATATAGATATGGCAGTTATTTATCATGGGGATACGATTGCGATTATGAACCTCAAGCCGGTTTATATATATGCTCCGTTGAAATTTAAGAACAATAAACAAAAGCAGGAATACTCAAAGCTGGTAAGGGATGTCCGCATTGCATACCCTTATGCAAAAATGATTACAGCTGCTATTGTTGAGACTTATGAATATATGCAATCCTTGCCTAATGATAAAGCGAGAGATAAGTATATGAACGATGTGCAGAAATATATGATGGAGGAATACAAACCCAAGATGAAGAAAATGACTAAGAATCAGGGTAAGGTGCTAGTGAAGCTTATCGATCGTCAATGTAATACCTCGTCATATAATATTGTAAAAGCCTTGGTTGGTAGCTTCAAGGCCGGTGTATATAATGCTTTTGCCGGATTGTTTGGCAATAGCCTGAAAACAGAATATGATCCTGAAGGTAGAGATGCCGAAATAGAAGCCATCGTTACTCAGTTGGAGCAAGGTACATTAGATTATTATTATTCCATTAATTATCATGGATATAGATAAGTAAAAGCATTAGATTATAACAAAACAGCGACAAACCCAAAAGGGCTTGTCGCTGTTTTGTTATATAGAAAATATCTTCTTATAGCTTATTTATTAAGCTTTTAGGTACATAGAATGTGTCGTTCTTGTCTATGTATACAGTCACTGTACTTAACGAGATTGGCTGATTGTTGAGATAAACTACCGACTTGAACGCAGGTATAGTCAACATCATATTTCCTTTCTTCACTTTTAATACAGGGAAATCAGTAGACTTATCGATGCTATACTCTAATCCTTTGAAGACTTCTGTGTGTTTAGCAAACACTTCTTCTGTCATATCTTTCAAAGATGTTTTGAGCCCTATAGCATCAGATAGATATTGGTTTATTTCTACATTCGTATTCATACCTATAGGCAGGTCACCATCAGGGTGATAAGCTGCGAGAAATACTTCTTCGCCGGTATGTCCTCCCGTTGTGAATCCGAAATATGTATGTTGATTCATTATGTTGATAATACTCGAACCCATATTTACGCTGTTGCTTACTTTCATATAGTCAGCTTCTTGATAGTTCTTTGAGCTGAGAAGTAAGTTTAGCTCATCGTCGTTCAGGTCTATATTCGTATATTCTTTAAATATGCTTTTGAAGTCTTCCGGCTTCGATTTCAATAAGATACGCTCTAAACCTTCTCCCGTTTTTTTGTATTGCGATACATTTTTGAATAGTTGATCGATGGTTGCTTTGTCATAGCTTTTCAGGTCTCTGCGACCAATTGTAAAACCGCTATTACCATGATCGGGAAGAACGATTACTGTTGTTTCTCCATTCTTACGGGCAAAATCCATAACTGTGGCAACAGCTTTGTCGAATGCTAAATATTCTGTGATACATCCTACAGCGTCATTCCCGTGAGCAGACCAGTCTACTTTACTGCCTTCTACCATCAGGAAGAAGCCGTTTTCGTTCTGAGAAAGTCTGTCAAGCGCTTTTTTAGTCATTTCATTCAGTGATGGAACTAGAGTAGAATCTCTGTCTAGGTCGTAAGGAAGCTCTCTTTCTCCGAATAATGCCCAAACTTTATCTTTTCCATTAAAGTTACGGAATGCTTTTAAATCATCCTGAATAAGTCTGGTTCCCGTCTTCTTGAAATGTTGTTTAATGTCGTCGGTAAGTATAGAATTACCACCACCAAACATGACATCTAAATTTTGATATGCCATTTGTGATGCAATGTATTCATATTTACCTCTGGCATAGTAGTGTGCAGAGCAGTCTGCAGGTGTTGCATGCGGGAATTCCACTGTAACAACCAATCCTGTAGCTTTGTTTTGTTGGTGCTTAGCAGCCTCCAGTATTGTAGCTAATGGTTGGTAAGCTTTTGCCGGATCTACAGGTACTAAGTCATTTTGAGGATCGGCAACAGGATAGATCGATACATTACCCGTTTGTTGGGGCATACCGGTCATATAACAAGAGGTTGTAGGAGCCGAGTCTCCAATAGGTGCATTTGAAGAAAATGTTTTTACGGTGCCGCATAGATAAGGGTCAATAGCTAAATTGTTTCCTCCAAGCTTGTTGTAAATCTGATACCAACGTGCGGCGGAAACTACACCAATCGATGTTCCGTCAGGTATCATCACAATCACATTTTTGGTAGGTCTGATATGCCTGCGGTACTGCTGTTGGGCATATATCGCGGTCGAAAAAATCAGCAGAAGCAATAAGACCATACTTGTTTTTCTCATGTTGGGAATATTTTGAATGATTAATAAATTGAAAAAGTATACCAAAGTTACAAAATATGTTTGCACCGCAAAGGCGCTGGATAATAATTTAAAGCCATTTCAACCCTTTTGTAGATAACAAGAAGAAGAGTCTGTTTTTTTATGGCTATAATTCATTTAAGTCACGCTTTTTACTGTAACTGAGTGTTACCTTTTTATGATTTGGTATATTGTTGTACATCATTTGTTTACATATTTAATATTGTTAAAAAGTAACAAAGGTAACAGTTGTTATGCTCTTTTTAAATGTCACTTTTACTTCTTTCAGATCACTATAATGTCTTATATAAGATAAATCTGCAATATAAGATTACAAACAGTTATTTGTTGATAAATGTGACTGCTCGGAGCCGTTCCCTTCGTCGATTTCTTTTTACAAAGGAAATAAATACGCTCTAAAAATATTGATGTATCTTTGCTTCTTAACTGAAATTTAATTTTTAGTTCTTAGTTTTGTTTTTTTAAGATAAATAAAAATAGATGGAGAATAAGAAGCCTCTGATACTCATTACGAATGACGATGGTTATCAGGCTAAAGGGATAGAAGCATTAATAGATAGCGTAAAAGATTTAGGAGAAATCATAGTTGTAGCACCCGATGGACCTCGTTCGGGAATGTCGAGTGCAATAACTTCACTACAGCCATTGCGGGTATATTTGATAAATGAAAATGCCGACATCAAAATATATGCGACAACAGGAACTCCTGTAGACTGTGTAAAGTTAGGGATAAGCGAATTGGCCGGACGCAGACCTGATATTGTTCTTTCGGGTGTAAATCATGGCTCGAATGCAGCGGTAGCTGTCCTTTATTCGGGAACAATGGGAGCAGCAATAGAAGGAGCGGTGTTTAAAATACCATCTATTGGTTTTTCGTTACTCGATCATAGTCACAATGCAGATTTTACATATTCAAAAAAATATATTCACACGATTACCAAGCAAGTATTAGAAGAAGGGTTACCGAGTGGAACATGTTTGAATGTGAATATTCCGAAAGGAGATGATATAAAAGGAATCCGTGTTTGCCGTCAGACATCCGGGCAGTGGGTGAATGAATTTATGCAGTCGAAAGATGGAGCAGATAAAGATATATATTGGTTGACAGGAAACTTTGAGAATGATGAGCCGAGTGATGAAATGACAGATGAATGGGCTTTAGCTAACAGGTATGTATCGGTTGTGCCCGTAAAGGTGGATATGACAAATCATGATCTTATTGCCTCAATAAAGTCGTGGGAAGGCATTCTTTAATTTTCTATCGATAAAATTCAACACTATGAAATATTTTTTGGTGGCAGGAGAGTCTTCGGGAGATTTGCATGGGTCTAACTTGATGGCAGCTCTCAAAGCACAGGATGCAGAAGCTGAATTTTGCTTTCTAGGGGGCGATCTCATGTTGGCTCAGGGAGGACGACTCGTAAAGCATTATCGCGAAATGGCTTTTATGGGATTTATACCCGTACTACTCAATCTGAGGACTATTCTTCGTAATATGAAGATGTGCCAAAAGGAGATTATGGAGTTTAAGCCCGATGTGTTGATATTGATCGATTATCCCGGATTTAATCTGAAAGTTGCCAAATATATTAAAACGCATACCAACATTCCTGTATATTACTATATATCGCCAAAAGTATGGGCTTGGAAAGAATATAGAGTGAAATCGTTTAAGAAATATGTTGACGAAATGCTTTCTATTCTTCCTTTTGAAGTCGATTTCTATAAGAAGCATAACTATCGTATCGATTATGTGGGTAACCCTGTGGTAGATGCTGTAGCCAATTTTAGAGAAGAGAATAAGAATGACTTTAAAGATAAGTTTATAGCGGAAAACAACTTAGATAATAAACCTATTATAGCTTTACTTGCAGGTAGTCGCCAACAAGAGATAAAAGATAATCTGCCCGCTATGCTCGAAGCCATCAAAGGCTTTAAGGGTTATCAGGCTGTGATAGCCGGAGCACCCGGTATAGATCCTGATTATTACAAAGAATATATAGGTAGTAATTCTTGTAAAATTGTATTTGGTCAAACTTACAGACTTTTGCAGTATGCCGATGTGGCATTGGTGACGTCCGGCACGGCGACATTAGAAACAGCTTTATTCAAAGTTCCGCAGGTTGTCTGTTACAAAACGCCTATTCCTCATATAGTTTATTGGGCATTCAAGAATATACTTCATACAAAATATATTTCGTTGGTGAATCTGATAGCCGATAGGGTAGTGGTACAAGAGCTTTTTGCCAAATTTTTCTCTGTAGATACAATTAGAGAGGAAATTAACAAGCTTTTGAATGACAACACCTATCGTGAAACGATGTTAGCCGACTATGATGAAGTCATAAGAATATTGGGTGAGTCTGGAGCGTCGCAAAGAGCTGCAGATATTATTATACAAAAACTAAAGAGAGGAAAATAATTCCTCTCTTTCGCTTTCTAATTTTTTATAAAGTTTATTATAACTTTTCCTATTTCTTTGTTTAGCGGAATACTTTTGTTGCTGTATGTTGGCGTTTGTTCTGCCATGTCGCTACTTTTGCAGTCTTTCAATACATGGTTCATATTCTCTATAACAACCTTTTTGGCTTTAGGATTTGCTACAGATAGTAGGTTTGCCTGTTCTGTGGGTACTTGTATATCTGTTGTTCCTTGTATAATTAAAGTTGGAATGGTAAGTTTTGCGATCTCTTCCTGAGGATTGTATTTCATTACTGATATCATATATGGTTGTACGCTTGGGCGAAATAGTGCATTGAGCGTTGGAGGAACATTCGAGATCGTTTCACCTTGTTTCAATTTATCTAAATAAGAGAATATCAGATCTTTTGTAGCTTGTGGTTGTCCTGCCAATTGCTTTTCTAATTGTTCTTTGAGTATCACATCAAAAGGTACACCCATTCCTGCTATAGAAATGTATTTTGTGACTTTTGGGTTGTTTTCTGCGGCAATCATCCCAATCAACGAACCTTCGCTATGCCCTATAATTATTATGTTAGAAAACCGCTTGTCTTTCGATAATAAATCTATCCACCCTTTTACATCTTCAATATAATTCTCAAATCGGATATCCGATTCATCTTTCATTGCAGACTTGCTCGCTGCTATACCTCTTTTGTCGAAGCAGAGTGTAGCTATTTCACTGTAGAATAATTCATCAGACAATATTTTATATGCATCGTTTTGAGTAAGTTGACTATTCCCATTACGATCTGTTGGTCCCGAACCTGCTATAATAATTGCTATTGGTACAGGAGTTTTACTATTCGGAACTTTTAATGAGCCAAATATATCCCCTGTTGGAAAATCCAGTGTTAATTGCCCCCTTTTGCCAGTCTAAATTGACCCTCTTTTCCAAAATACGTTTAACCCCTTACGCCAAAATAAAAATGTCCCCTGCTGGAATGTAACCCAACAGGGGATTTTTATGTAATTTAGATTTACCCTCCTGGTCGATGGGTTGAAACTAAAATTACAATGACAACAAAATTAGCAAACATTCTTCATTGCTATGCAATGGGGATGGGGATAAAAGGTATCAGCGCGACCTTTGAGCTATCCCGTAACACAGTGCGCAAGTATGTGCGTTTGTTTCAAGAGAGCGGTATACCGATGGATCAGCTTCAATCCATGCCGGCGAAGCGTCTTGAGGAGATGTTTGGAAGCAGCGGTGAGAGGGAACGTAACCCTTCAGTGCGCCAGCTGGAACTGGAGGCGTTATTGCCTGAGTATGCCGCAAGACTTACCCGCAAAGGAGTAACAGTAAAATCCTTGTATGAAGAGTACCGGCGAGAGCACCCCAACGGATTTCGTCATGCAAGTTTCGGTGCGTACATACAACGTTATCGGCTTGTATCACGTCCGGTGGGTCACGTTGAGCATTACGCCGCAGACCAGATGTATATTGACTTTGCTGGCGACCGTCTACAGGTTATTGATGAACAAACAGGCGAGGTCAGATCTGTAGAAGTTTTCGTAGCCATCCTTCCTTGTAGCCACTATACCTACTGTGAGGCAGTCTGGTCGCAGAAGAAAGAAGACCTTATAAAAGCATGTGAGAATGCGCTACACTTCTATGAAGGTGTGCCCATGGCAATCGTCCCTGACAATTTGAAGTCGGCGGTAACTCGGAGCAACCGCAATGAGCCGGTTATCAACGAAGACTTTGCCGCTTTTGCTGAACATTATGGTTGTAGCGTATATCCGGCACGTGTCAGACATCCAAAGGACAAAGCGCTTGTGGAGAATGCTGTAAAACTGATGTATAAGTCTGTTTATGTCGATCTTGAAGGTCTGATGTTCCATGATCTGGAATCACTCAATGCCCGCATTATCCAATCTCTAAGTCAGTTCAATGAGAGAAAACTTACCGGACGCAATCAGTCTCGCAGGCAGCTGTTTGAAGAGGTGGAAAGAGGCTATCTACGGTCTCTACCCTCTGTGAGGTATCAGATGAAGGAACGCAAATCTGTAACCGTAATGCGCAACAGCTATGTAACGCTCAAGAAGCATCATTACAGTGTGCCTAAGGAATACGTGGGCAAGCGTGTCGATATTGTTTACGATGCTGATACTCTTGATATCTTCTATGGACTGCGGCTGGTAACAACCCACCACCGAGATGACACACCCTATGGCTACACTCGGAAGAATGCTCACAATCTTCCCGGTCGCTGTGGTAGTTACGAAAAGGATCTGGACGAGATCTTTGAGCGAGCTGCTCAGATAGACAATATCGTCTTACTTTATCTCAAGGATGTGGCGTCGCAGAAGAAATATATACCTCAGGCGTTCCGCTCATGCAGAGGTATCCTTGCTTTGGAAAAGACCTTCGGACTAGACAGACTTGTGGCGGCATGCGCCTGTGCTTCATTGATGCGCGTTTACGGATATCAAGATGTTATCGGTATCCTGAACCGAGATGATGATGCAGACTTTCTGCCACAGGCTGATCAAGACTTGTACTCCAACTTATCCCTTCCGCATCACAAGAACATCCGTGGACGTGAATACTTCTCAAAATCAACAACAAAAACAAACAAAAACAATGGAAACAAATAATAAAACCGCACCCGTTACTCAGGAAAAAGACCAAAATGTCATCTCTCTGGATCTGATGAACCGTATGAAACTACATGGTATGGCTGCCGCCTTTAGGGAAAGCTTACAGTCCACCATTGCCGAGACGATGACTGCTGACGGCTTCCTTTCATTACTGTTGGCCCGTGAATGGGATTATAGATCGGATGCTTCTATACAACGCCTGATTCGTCAGGCAGGCTTTCGTTACAAGGCTTATCTTGAGAATATAGATTATACCATCAATCGAAGTCTCGACCGTAACCATATAGAACGACTCTCATCGCTTGACTTTATCCGTCAAGGAAAGAATCTGTTCATTACCGGTTCATCCGGAACAGGCAAAAGTTATATTGCTACAGCCATTGGGTATCAGTCGTGTAAGAACGGAATACGAACAAACTATGCCAACGCATCCAAACTAATGGGAGCGCTAAAAGTGGCTAAGACAAAGGGTATCTTCGAAGCCGAACTCAAGAAAATAGAACGATGTCAGTTACTTATCCTTGACGATCTCTTTCTTGTACCTCTTGATGCTAAAGAACGTTCAATGTTGCTTGATATCATCGAGGATCGTCATGAACGCAAATCTATCATTGTGACATCCCAATTACCGGTTGCCAACTGGTATGATGCCATAGGAGAACCAACTGTGGCTGATGCCATTCTTGACCGCATCGTCCACTCGGCGCATCAGATAGAACTTACCGGTGAGAGCGTAAGAAAAATGAAGGTAAACAAAAACAAGTAAAGCTAAAATAAAAATGACCCCGTCGACCAGGATATTTTAGGGGTAATAATAAAGTTTTTTCAGGGGTCAATTTAGACTTGGCAAAAGGGGGCAATCTGAACTGGATTTTCCACCCCTGTTTCCGTTTTTAATATAATAGGTTCTTCACTTACGATTAATTGTGCTGATATATTTAGGGATAAGAGTAATAATAAAATAAATGATAGTTTTTTGCGATTCATAGCGATCTATTTTTAGTGTAAATAAGGTATGATGATAAAAATAAGTACTTTAACTAATATTTCGGATATAATAAGAGCTGCAGCAAAAGAAATTCCTCCAATAACTCCTTTTGTATTACCCGAAACGGAATAAGCATTGTATTTAAGTACAATGGACCAAGCTAATATTACAATAGACAGTAGAGAGGCTATAACTAATATTCCAATATTATCTTTAAGTATAGAAAATATTTCATTTGTATTTGCTGCATTTATGTTTCCAAAATCTAAATGAACAGCGGGTATTAAGCCTACTAGCCCAAACAAAATATGGGGTACTTGTGATAAAGACATTGTGCCTGCAATATCAATAATACGGACAGAAGATTTCGACACAATGCGAGCCGCAATATAGAAAATCACAGTCATAGAAATGAAGGTGATAATCTGATAAGCTATGTGCACTGCATAATATTGAGGCTGATTTGGTGGCGCATATTGCATCCCGATCACTCCATTGAAATGAGTATTTCCCAGATACCCTAAAACAGATAACAATAACATCACAATCAGTCCTAGTATAAGAGCTTTTGTACCGGCAATGTATTGAAAGGGCTTAAATAACCAACTTGCCACAGAAGATTTACTTTTCATATTCTTTTAGTTTATCAATTATATCGTCTAATAAATTTCTCACGGTAGGGTAGCTCAATTTTAAATCTTTAGCCATCTCTTTTAAACTTCCACTATTTTTTACAAATTTGAGAATAAAGTCTTGTTCTTCTACAGACAGACGGGCTAGTATGGGGAGTGCATAGAGACCGTGTACTTCTGTGGCACAATTTTCACAAACAAGGCTTTTGACTTTTAATTGTGTTTTACAACTTGGACAATTACATGGTAACATATTTACTGTGTTTTTTTACAAAAATAATATTTTATTTAATAATATTAAATT
>ENA-OWNX01000664-OWNX01000664.1-gut-metagenome-genome-assembly--contig:-NODE-664-length-10559-cov-3.788304_pt1 | contig 10559 bp, 5 predicted proteins | sample MGYA00248250_ERZ651778 | MGnify/ENA primary metagenome ERZ651778 (study PRJEB26908, sample SAMEA4031702) | gut metagenome | biome: gut; feature: normal infant; material: stool | place: China | collected 2015 ...
CTTCAGCATCAATTCTTGAGGCGTTGAAAATATCGTTGCCATAAGACCCATTGAAGAATACACTCAGAGTGAAATTCTTCCAAGAGAAATTATGTGTAAATCCAAATGTGAAATCAGGCTGTGCATTACCGATAATTGTTCTATCTCTTGAATCAATCACTCCGTCTTTATCTACACCTCCAGTTCCATTGTTATTGAGGTCTTTATAGATAATGTTTCCTGTGTCTGGATTAACTCCTTCTGCAACGTATCCATAGAATGCACCCAAAGGTAATCCTTCTTTAATCATGATTACATCATCACCAGTACTCTCTATATAGCCAGTAGTAAACTGAGGAGTTAAACCTAGTTTAGTAAGCTTATTTTTATTAAATGACATATTCAAGTTTGCATCCCACTTAAATCCACCTGTTAGTATCTGTCCATTCAGGTTAAACTCGAAACCCTTATTTACCATTTCTCCGTCATTACGCATCGGTAGTGTTGCTCCTCCTATGGTAGACGGTATTGTGATATATAACAATAGGTCTGTTGTTTTTTTGTAATAAGCGTCAAATTCAGCTGTTAAGCGAGAATTAAATAAAGACAGATCTAATCCTGCATTATATTGAGTCGTAACTTCCCATTTCAGGTCACGGTTACCTAGTCTTCCAGGCTTTAAAGCAGGACCTTGTCCTGTAGCTTCTTGTTTAACTATTTCAAATGTATCATATAAATCGTAATTACCAATTCCTCCTTGATTACCATTGCGTCCCCAACCTACTCTCAATTTAGCATCATCTACAAATGTAGTTAAAGGTGCGAAGAATTTTTCGCTAGAGAAACGCCATCCGGCAGATAGTGACGGGAAATACGCCCATCTATGATAAAGTTTTGAAGAGCCATCTGCACGGAAATTTGCAGTGAATAAATAACGGCTTTCATAGTCGTATTGTACTCTGGCAAGATAAGACGTTAGGGAGTTACCTTCTTTAGATGTATAAGCATTATTTATTTTGTTCGCCATATTCAGAGTCATTGTTTTGAAAGTAGTACCTTTTACAAAATCCTCTACAGACATGTAAGAGTTGTTGTGTCTGTAGCGTTGCATCGTAATACCTCCCAAAGCAGAGAAATTATGTTTGTCATTGAACTTTTTGCTGTAGGATAAAATATTTTCACTTTGCCATGTCAAATAACCATCATCTGCATGTTCTCCACGTCCATTTGCTTGACGACCATATTGAGTTTTAATAGGATCGATAAATTTATCCCAAGTATGTGAAGTATAGTCTACTGAAAATCTAGGTTTGAAATGTAGTCCTTCTGCCAGGGTAAAATCTAATTCCAGATTACCCATAAAACGGTATTCTTCGTTCTTGTCATAAGTGTTTGCTTGCGCATAAGGATTTTCCCATGACGACTGGAATGGATTTGTAGAATATTGGTCTGGTTTTTCAGGATCCCATATAGGCATAAATGGAGGTGTGTTTAGTATAGACATAATAACACCGCCACGACCAGAGTTTGCATTGTCTGTTGCATCCATGCGTGAATTACGAGCAAAACTTAGGTTTGATGCAATCTTGAACCAAGGCTTAACTTCGGTAGAAAGATTACTTCTGAAAGAGTACCTGTCATAGTCGGCAGGAGAAATAATACCTTCTTCTTTTTGGTAGCCACCCGACACATAATAATTGGTTTTATCTGTGCTACCCGAAATAGAAACCTGATAGTTTTGTTGAACACCTGTTCCATACATTTCTTTGGCCCAGTCTGTATAATTCTGATTTGTACGGTCTACACTTATTCCTATTTCACTCATCAAATCATAGTACTGATTTGTATTGAGTGTTTTTATTTTTTTTGTAACATTTGAGAACCCTGCATACATATTCACGTCTACCTGAGTTCTTCCTTTTGCTCCTCTTTTGGTTGTGATAAGAACAACACCGTTTGCTGCACGGCTACCGTAGATAGCAGCAGATGAAGCATCTTTCAATATCTGCATGCTCTCAATATCAGTTGGAGATATATTGGTAATGTCATTCGTAATGATACCATCTACAACGTATATCGGGTCATTTCCTGCATTAAGTGAAGAAGCTCCACGCACGCGAACCTGAATCCCTACTCCGGGTTTTCCCGAAGGTTGTATTACTTGTACACCGGCTGCTTTTCCTTGAAGAGCTTGTTGTGCCGATATAATCGGTCTGTCTGCCCATTCGTCGGCAGATACACTGGCTACAGATGTGGTGAGGTCGGCTTTACGTTGGGTACCGTAACCGATAACAACAACTTCGTCCAGATTTTGTAATGCTTCTTCTAGAGTTACATTGATAGCTGTTTTGCCCGCTACTGCAATTTCTTTAGTCTTCATTCCCACATAAGAGAATACAAGTGTAGCGTTGTTTGGTGCAGAAATAGAATATTTTCCGTCAACATCAGCCATTGTTCCGGTAGTAGTGCCTTTCACAGCTACACTAGCTCCGATAATAGGTTCTCCGGTTTGGTCGGTAACAATACCCGAGATGCTTACTACATCTTGAGCCATTACTGTACCGGAAACCAACAAGGCAAAAATTAGACAAATCTTATACAAGAATTGTTTACTTGTTCGTTTTTTATTACATTTCATGATTTCTTTAGGTTTAAATGTGATTTTGGATTTTTAGTTACATAATAGTGTATGCTAATACTACTGTAAATTGTACAGATTAGAGGTTATAACTGTGAGTCATGCCATGGTATTATAAAAATTTAGATTATTGATTAGGAAATATTTATTTTCCGGTATTAATTATTTCAAAATTATGGGTATAAATGCCTGTAACTTTTCTTTGAACCAAAAAAGTAGTGTTTCGATATACTCATGTTTCTGTATTACAGTATATTGGTGTTTGTGCTGTAGGCTTAAAAAGTAGTGATCTTAAGGTGTTTTAACTTATCTATTTTTCTGTATTATGCCAATTTTCATCACTAAGTTCTCAAACTCGTCACGCGATACAGCGGCTTTATTCCGGGCTTTGGTGCGGTAATTATAGATCGTGCTTAATGAATAGCGAAGGAAGCTAGCAATCTTTACACTATCTGTTATTCCTAAACGGATCAGGGCAAATATCCGCAGTTCGGTATTGAGTAATTCTCCGGGCTTAAGAACTACCTGCTCTTCGCTTATAAGTAGGGTATTGAAGTCTTCTACAAATGTGGGATAAAGACTTAAGAATATATTATCAAAATTCTTATATAATTCTTCCAGCTCATTGTCAACAAAGGCTGTAGACTTTAGTGTTTTAAACAAATCATCCAACTGGTTATTTGCAGCCTTCTTATTCAGAGATTTGCGATAATCTTCCAGTTTAGTGATGTATGTTGAGCACAAATCGAAGAAATGGGCAATATATTCCTCTTTTATATGGTTTGATTCAGATAGTTGAATATTTACCTCTTTGAGTTGCTTATTGGTATCCATAATTCCCTGATTCAGGTCGATCAGCTTTACATTCGCTCGATACAATTCTTTCCTTATTCGCGAAACTCTCTTCATTTGTTTGTATACATATATCACAGCAACGATAAGGAATACCGTGAGGATGCTAATAAGTATAAGGTATAATTGCAGTTTACTTTTTTGTTTTGCCTCTTTCGCCTGATAGGCTGTATTGATGATTGAATAAAACTCTGAAATGCCTATTGTCCTGAATCTTACATTGCAAAAAACAGCATCGTCGATAGACGACTTCGTAAATTTATAAGCCTGATCTATGTCTCCTTCTTCATAGTAAACCAACGCCAGACTTTGTAGGGAAGCGTTATCCTTTATTGAGTTTTTAATATCCGACAGGGCTGAAAGAGCAAAATATTTTTTTTGCAAGTCTTGTTTCTTTTTATTTTCATAGACTTTACCCAATAGATAGGCGACAAAAGCATAATCCGGATCATCTTCCGCTATCTCATCCATGAGTTTTAGAAGGCGATTTTCGGCAATTTCTATTTGTCCCTGATAGAATATCTTCTCGGCATAGGTTATCCGATACCTTACAGAATTGGGGTCTAAAGCTGTAAGTAACGAATCTCTGTAAGCTTCATTTATCTGAAAATAAGCGTGCCTGTCATTGCTTTGGGCATAGTGTCCATAAAACTGACTATTGGATTCAAAGTAAAGTGGAACTAATTTCTCGGATAATGATTGTCTGTCAATATGATTTAATATATCCTTTGCTTCGAGGTACATACCTGTTGCAGAGTATAATAGCGACAGGTTTAGGTTGGTCTCGTTGATAACGTCCATGCTATTTAACTTCTTCGCTATATTTTGGTTCTTTTCCATATAGTAAACCGCCGAATCCATTCTGTATTTCCTGTATTCTTTCGACAGTTTGAAATTTATATCATATTCTTGGGCAAGAGAGAGATCTGATATGTGTAAGAGCTGTTTAAGGCTATTAATCTTTTGCTCTTTCTTTTCATCATAGTATTTCTTGTTGTTTATCGCTTTATTCAGTTCATTAATATAACTGTTCCCTATATCGTTTGCAGATACGATAGTAGCAAGAGAATATAAAAATAGGATGATTGGGAGTTTTCTCATATCATAAAGAGCTTATGAAACAGGATCATGCTTTTTTACTTAACAATGCGAAGTTAATCAAAAAAATGTATCAATATATTTTATTTAATTTTTTCATTCTTAAAAAAGTCCTCATAATAGATCAAAGTATAGCAAAAAATAAATTCAATATAAATAGCTCAAAAATATTATGAATTTTCTATATTATCTTCTGTTTCATCGTCCTTCAAAATACCTATATTCGCATAAATTAAAACCCTTTATTTATTATGAAAAAATGCCCATTATTAATTCTTAGCCTGTTTTTTATTTTGTCCGGCTATTCTCAAGTAAAATCATTACCCGATCTCCAGCAAGAGTTTATAAACCTGCGTTTTGGAATGTTTATCCATTTCAATATCCCTACTTTTATGAGTGATGATTGGGCCGATCCTGATGCTTCACCTTCAATTTTTAATCCTCGAAAGTTAGATTGTAACCAATGGGCCAAAACGGCAAAAGAAGCCAACATGACTTATGGATGCCTTACCACCAAACATCATAGCGGTTTTTGTATTTGGGATACCAAGACTACAGACTATAATGTGATGAATAGCCCATTGAAGCGCGATGTGGTAAAGGAATACGCTGATGCTTTCAGAAAAGAAGGCCTTGAAGTAATGTTGTATTACTCGATTCTTGATACACATCATAAATTACGTCCGGGCTTTATTAGTACTAAGCATATAGACATGGTAAAGGCTCAGTTGACAGAACTTCTTACCAACTATGGAGAAATAAAAGCCCTGATAATCGACGGGTGGGATGCTCCGTGGTCACGCATTTCTTACGACGAAATACCTTTCGAAGATATATACTATCTCATCAAGTCTTTGCAACCCAATTGTCTTGTGATGGATCTGAATGCAGCAAAGTATCCTACTCAAGCACTATTTTATACAGATATAAAATCGTATGAACAAGGCGCAGGTCAGCATATTTCTAAAGACAGTAATTCTCTGCCGGCTCTGTCTTGTCTGCCCATAAATTCGGCTTGGTTTTGGAAAGAAGATTTTCCTAAAACGCCAGTAAAAGATCCGGTGAAATTAGTTAATGACAATATAATCCCATTCAATAAAGTCTATTGCAACTTTATTCTTAATGCTGCTCCCAATAGAGATGGACTGATAGACGATAACGCTGTCGCCGCTTTCCGTCAGATAGGTAAATTGTGGAAGAATGAAGGAGCATTAAATAACTTGCCCAAAAATGAAGCACCGATTATCTCTTCGAATATAGCAAAGTTTAAGCCGGCAACTTCGAGTTGGAGCTGGGATATGCAACTAATGGATTTTGCGAATGATGATAATTTCAAAACAGGATGGGAGTCAAATCCATTGGTAAGCAAACCGTGGTTGGAAATAGAGCTTGGCAACAATGAGCAGCCATTCAATATGATTACAATAACTGAAAAAAATAACAAGAACGATATACAATCCTATAAATTGGAATACCTCCATAATGGGAAATGGCAGACTATTTTCTCAGGAGTAAAATCGGATGTTATAAAAATACATAGGTTTGATAAAGTATGGGGAAATAAAGTTCGCATATCAATAGCAGAATCTAAGGACTCTCCAACTATAGCAGAATTTGGAGTTTATAACGAACGAAGATAAATTGAAAAAGAGGAGATTTCTTAAAAATCTCCTCTTTCGTTTATATCTATATTTTCGATAAAGTAGATGCTTCTATTCTATCATTCCTGAAATTTGTTTCGCTCAGTTGGCTCTGTTTTGTATCAAAAAAAGCTTCTCTTTCTTTATATATCAGAATTTCTGTTGTTATCATTATTACGCAATAAACGACGAACGGGATAATTATAAAGTACGGAATATATTCTACATTTCCGTTAAAGCTGAAATTACTTAAAGCCAGAATTAGCAAATAAAGGAAGAATACGATGTATGAAGTTTTCTGTATTGTTCTATATTTCTTATACCTTTCCATAATCAGTGGCATTTAATATGTTACAAACTATAAGAAATTGTATTTTCTTAATGATCAAACGAGAAGTATATTCATACGCAATCCTTTCTTTAGAATCGTTTTTAATTTAGGCTAAGAGTAAATATAAAGCTTAAAATGCAGATTTACAAATATTTTATAGAGTATTCACAATACGTCATACGCCCAAAATACAAAGACTTGTAATGAATTGTCATTACAAGCCTTTGCTATTCTCTTAATGTTTGCTTATTCTACTCCTTGTATTCTGAACGAATAACCTAGGTTCTGATTAGCCGGAATCATGTATTGCGGCAGTGGCAGAGGTCCGCAACTTGCGTTACCTAGACCTTGTTGAATACAATCCAGACTTAGATAAACTTCGGGTTTACGGATTTCATTCAATTTGAAATCATGCACAGCTTCCCACAACGCCTGATCGGTGAAATGCAGAGCGCTAAATCCTAATCTGTCTTTCGATTGGATTTTAATCCCTTTCTTATTTTGGTCTGTGATGGTAACCCATCTTACATCTTCCCTATTACCCATGCTTTGTGATCTCACATAGTGCTCTTGCTCCATTCCTTTTGCGGTGGTCTGATATTGCCCTATGTATGCAGAAAGCTTTCTGTCCCAATAGTTTTCGTGAGGGCCACGTCCATAATAACGAACATTTTCCATTCCCTCCGGCAATACGACTTGCAAGCCCAAGCGGTGAACAAATGAACCTGCAGAAGGAGACGTGAAATTGGCATCTACATCAATTGTTCCATCTCCGTAGATCGTATACTTTACAGTATATGGAATTCGCACTTCTTTCGGGCTTTTTATTGTAGCTGTAGTGGCAGTCAGAATAGTTACAGATTTTTTGTCCGGCGACAGTTGATAGCTGAACATCGGTTTGTCATTCTCTGTCGTATAATAGTTCTGATCGGTGTATTTGTCGTTATTCACACTACGATACCAGTTCAGGTTAAATCCGCTTTGGTTGTGTATCATTTCCTTTCCTCCATATTGAAGAGAAGTCATTATACCTGTTTGTGAGTTGAATGCAGTCTTGAAATTACGTCCGCCTATTACAAGGTTATCACCTTGTGTACTCACTTGCACGTCACTCATAGATGATGTGTCAACCAAAGAGATTGGCTGTCTGCCGTTCAGAGCAAACTGTGCTGATGCCATTTCATAGCCTGCTTTTTCCCAATTTGTATTGTTCTTTAGTGTGAAATATATATTCAATAGATACTCGCTTCCCGCATCCATATTTTTATTATATGGGACAGTAATTATCGTTTTTTGATTCGGTGCTAAGTCTATCGAAGGCATTGTTCCCGATTCCGATTTAACTCCATCTTTAAGAACTTCCCATTTTATATTAAATTCATTCAGATTGGTAAAGTCATACTTGTTTTCAATCTCAATTTTGCCTGTGTTCAACGACAGTTCACGGAATTTGATGTATTGATATATTTTCTTTATCTCCAGCAGCTTTGCCGTAACTCTACGATCTGGAGTTGTTAGCCCGTTACATACAAAGTCGAAGTCATTTGGTTTGTCACCAAAATCACCTCCTAGGTAATATTGATTTTCAGGTTTTCCATACATGTTCAATCCCTGATCTACCCAGTCCCAGACGCATCCGCCTATCATACGTTGCGATTTATTTTCTATATAATCCCAATATTCGGCAATGTTGCCCGGTGCATTCCCCATCGAGTGAACATATTCGCACAAGAAATAAGGTTTGTCGGTATCTCTTTGGTCAAAAGCAGCCATACGTGCCAAATCGGGATACATATGAGAGTCTATATCGGCTGCTTCATTCTTGCCTTCATAGTGAACGGGGCGTGACGGATCGAGCAGCTTAGCTACTTTATACATCTCATCGAAGTTGTCGCCATTTCCTCCTTCATTACCCAAAGACCAGAAGATGACGGACGGATGGTTCTTGTCTCGTTGTATCACTCTTTCTATTCGGTCTTTGTATGCAGGAATCCAGCTCGGCATACCACTTATCGAATGATTGCCATGATTCTCGAGGTCGGCCTCATCCATTACATACAATCCGTAATAGTCGTATAAGGCATACATCCTTGGGTCGTTAGGATAGTGGCTTGTACGTATTGTATTCAGATTATGCTGCTTCATCATCACGATGTCCTGTATCATCGATTCTACAGGTACAGCTTTTCCGAATTTAGGGTGAATGTCGTGCCTGTTTGTTCCTTTAAAGAAAACCTGTTCATTGTTGATATAAACACGTTTGTTCTTCATTTCTATTTTCCTGAATCCAAACTTGGAGGACATTGCTTCCAATACATTCCCATTATTGTCTTTCAACGTAATGATTGCAGTATAAAGGTTCGGCTTTTCAGCAGACCATAGCGAAGGGTTCGTAACACTAGCTTGTATATCATATTCCTGTTCTAGGTTTGCCTTCAATGCTCCAATAGGTTGTGTGATATTTGCCACCTCCTTGCCGTTGGTATCTAAAAGCGATACACCGAGAGTCGTTGCTTGAGATGCTTTTTTATCATAATTCTTTATCGAAGCTTTCACTTTGAAAAGGGCAGAGCTGTAGTCATCTCCTTTAAAATCTGACTGTAAGAAGTAGTCACGTACATGTACTTTAGGTGTTGCGTATAAGTACACTGGACGATGAATTCCACTCAGGCGGAACATATCCTGATCTTCTATATAGCTTCCATCTGTCCAGCGATAGACTTCAGCTGCAATGGTGTTTGTTCCTGTTTTAACGTAACTTGTAATGTTAAATTCGGCAACATTGTTTGCACCTTGACTATAACCTACTTTTTTACCGTTGATCCATACAGATATTCCACTGTATACACCATCGAAGTGTAAGATGATTTCTTTGCCATCCCAATCTGCCGGAATAGAGAAATCACGGCGATATGATCCTACGGGATTTACTTCTATCTCGTTGGTGTATCCTTTTTGCGGTTGTATAAATGGAGGATTATTCTTGAATGGATAAGTTATATTCGTGTATATGGGTGTTCCGTATCCGTGCATTTCCCAGTTGGAAGGCACAGGTATTTCTTTCCAAGACGAAACATCATAGTTTGTCTTGTAGAAATCTTTAGGACGTTCCGAAGGTTTTTTTACCCAATGAAATTTCCAATCACCATTCAGCGATAAGTACAAGGATGATGACGGTTCTTCCCAAGGTTTATCGAAGCTTTTATCTTTTTTAAGGCTTTCTACAGAAGGGAAGGGGATATAGGTTACATGTCCGGCTTCCTTGTTTATTGCAAAGATTGTTTCATTCTCCCAGTCGTTTTTACTTGGTTTTAACTTTTCCTCTTTAGGCGGTTTGATATTCGTAGGAACCAGCCTCCATGTTTGAGAAGAGTTTGGAAGTTGCGACAACTGTGTGCCGACAGCATCCTCTCCGGTGAAAGCCAAAGCCATTTCGCTCGCTTTATGAATGATGGCAAAAGCTCCTGTACCTGTTACATTCAATAGCCATTGCTGATTTAAGTTCGACTTGTTACTGTCCCACTGAATGATTGGGTTCCCATTACCTGTTGTCGTATTGTTGTTGTCAATACTTTTGTTGATAAAGGGGTTGGAGATCATGTAAGAGCCGTTTTTTAGCTTTTCTATTTTCCATACTTGCCCTTGGCTACTCTTTTCATTTTTCGATAAATAAAGAGATGCAGCATTGTCGTGCACGTCTCTGTTATCTACTACAAAACCTGAGGGGCTAACAATCTTGTATAAGATGTTTGGGTTTATTTCCTGAGAGAAGAGTTTTGGGCATATTAACATACTCAGGAAAAAACAAAAATAAATAATTCGCATTCGCTTTAATTTTTAATAAATTTCTGTTTTCTGATAATTTAAGGGTGTTTTTTCGAATGTTAAAGATAGTATTTATATTCATAATAATGCAAATCAGTGAGTGAAATGATGCTATAACCCTACTATCCACAAATTGTTTTGGCTACAGTAGGAGCGATCCCTTGTGGTCGCCGGCAGACTAACGGGCAGGGACAAG
>ENA-OWNX01000666-OWNX01000666.1-gut-metagenome-genome-assembly--contig:-NODE-666-length-10547-cov-3.852245_pt1 | contig 10547 bp, 16 predicted proteins | sample MGYA00248250_ERZ651778 | MGnify/ENA primary metagenome ERZ651778 (study PRJEB26908, sample SAMEA4031702) | gut metagenome | biome: gut; feature: normal infant; material: stool | place: China | collected 2015...
AAAAAGTATTGTTTGTTAGCCATAAAAAATATAAATCTATAGCAAACATTGGTTCATCTTCTTCATCATTGAAATGTATACAATTAGTTCTATACAACTGTATTAGCCCTGTTGCTATTATATAGATTTCTACACGCTTATCAAATAAATGCTGTTTATTACTCAATTTTATCTGTTTGTTGGTTTGTATTACTGCAAAAATAGCAACAGAAGCAGTAATTGCTGAAAGCCAAAAATTCCAATCTTCAATCATTATATGTTCCCCCATTTCTAACAAATTCTAAATTATATCTTAACTTTATCAATAATTAAACTTAAATTTTTATTATCATAAACTAAACATACTATAATCTACATATTTTTTCAAATACCGCATTATTCAATTTAAAAAGAACATTCATATAACATTTTCTATATACTAAGCTTTAAAATACAACTACCATACTTGGAAAAGGTGCTGCATTCTTACACTCTCCAAATTTTAATCTACCTCTTAAAAATCTTATTTCTTTTGCTTTCTCATAAATATAATCATGAAAATAGCTTGTGTCTGTCCTCGCTGGTATCAACATTACCACTCTTGTATTTTCCTTCTTACTTTCGTTATAAGCTTTTTCCACCCACTTCTTAAGTTCTCTACCATATGGAGGATTACAAAATACTGTATGTCCCCCCCCAACTTTGTTTTAATCCATCTTCAACAATAGTAAAATGTTTATTACACTTAGCATTTTCATGTGTACTACATGGATCTAAATCGAAGTTAAATTCTTCATCTAATTTATTAAAGAAATCTTGGGGTGTACTCCATAAATCGGTCTTACTACTAAACATTAATTCTTTATTCATACTGTCACCCTTTCTTGCAATTACGACTTAGCAATCACTCAAAATCTTCCTCCTGAATACACTCAACAACTTCAATTTCTTCACAGTTTTGAGCCATCCAAAATCCAAATGGACAATAATCGGCAAATCTAATCTCATTAATGTTTGATTCTCCCTTATTTCTATATCTCAATATTATTTCCACTTCAATTAATCCTCCTATAATAGCTTTATTAGTTCTTAGTTACATACCATTTCCCTAAAATTTCTTTACTCAACATATAATCTGTATTTTGCCATCTCGATATTGAAGGATTATAAAATTTCAACTTAACTTTTCCTCCTACAAATCTATCTAATCTATAACTATTTTTAGTGTCTATACTTGTTATAATATTTTCCTCAAGCAACCTATCATAAGCGGTAGAAAAATCATACTCTTTTGTTTTATCAACTTTATTAATTATTAGTTCTTCCAATAAAATCACTTCCCTAACCTATCTAATTTATTGGGAGGATTTCTCCCCCCTGGAAGACTCACATGACCTTGAAGTAAGCTTTGCAGCTTATTGTAATCCCTTATCAAAGCCCATGAGATTTTAACTTACTAACAATTTCCCCTGTCTAATGTTGCAAACCTTTGGTATTGACCAATCCATCCTAACTTAATTGTCTTGGTTTCACCATTTCTATTTTTATTTATTATTAACTCAGCTATATTTTTTTCTTCTGATTCTTTATTGTAATACTCATCTCTATAAAGCATAAAAATCACATCTGCATCTTGTTCAATTGAACCTGATTCCCTTAAATCTGAAAGTACAGGTCTATGATCTGTTCTTTGCTCTGGTGCTCTTGATAATTGAGATAAAGCAACTATTGTTATTTCTAACTTCTTAGCTAATTTCTTAAGTTCTCTTGAAATCTTTGCAATTTCTTGCTCTCTCGAATTTGTCTTATCTGAAATTTCGATTAACTGTAAGTAATCTATAATAACTACGTCTAAACCTTCTTTAATCTTTAGATTTCTACACTTAGCTTTAATATCTGAAAGATTAGTTGACTTATCATCGATAAATATTTTTCTTTTAGCTAATACATTAGCAGCATCCGTTATTTTTCTAAATTCAGCTTCATCTAATTTTCCTGTTTTTATCTTTCCAAACTCCACTAAACTTCTTGATGAAATCAATCTTTCCATAAGTTGCTCTGTAGTCATTTCTAAAGAAAATATCCCAACACTTGCACCCTTTGATGCATGTTGACCAATATTAAGAGCAAAGGCCGTCTTTCCCATACTAGGTCTTGCTGCAACAATAATAAAATCACCTTTTTGAAGTCCTGAAATAGTATTATCTATCTCCTTAAACCCTGTAGTATTTCCAAGTATCTTACCACCATTGCAATAATTATTTTCTATTCTAGTCAACACTTTTTCCACAGATTGTCCCATATCGATGATATCTTCTGACTCCTTACTGTTGATAACTTTGTAGATTTTATCTTCTACTGTGGAAATTATTGATTCGACTTCACTTTCTTCATAACTTTTTGATATTAACTCTCGTCCTGCTCTTATAAGATTTCTTCTATCAGATTTATCTTTTATGATTTTCACATACGATTCAACATTGCTGCTAAATACTGTATTAGTTGCTATCTCTGTTATATAACTTACCCCACCACATTTATCTATGCTATCTGATACTTTTAACTCATTAAGTAAAGTAATCAAGTCTATATTCATATCTTTTCTGCTTAGAGCCTTTATTGTGCTAAAGATTCTCTTATGCTTGTCCCAATAAAAATCATCATCTTTAAGTACATCCTCAGCTAAAGCTAGTTGGTTTTTATAATTAATAATACATCCAAGAGCTGCCTGCTCTGCTTCAATGCTATGTGGTAATTGTCTTGTATCATTCATTCTACATATCCTCCAGTATGAATTTATATTTATTTTCCTTAGGCTTAATCTCTTCTTTATTCTCAGTTTTCTCATCTGTAAAATTACAGTCTAAATAATCTTCATATCTGCCATTAAAAAAAGTAGATCCATTAAGAATAAACTGCTTATCCTTGCCCTTACATTCCAAAGAATATCTCTCTATGCACCTAATAAGCTGACTCTCACCAATACTCGATATTATCTTTGGTATCTTTTTAATGGCTTGTGCCCTTCCCTTTTTGTTTGGATATAGACTCCAAATTTTATCTACTACCTTTTCATCATTTATCAAATCATCATTTGCACTATTTATATTATTTGGTATATTATTTGGTATATTATTTGGTATAGTGTTCCCCTTTTGGTCAATTCGATTTTCCTTTTTGGGTAATTCGATTTCCCCATTTGGGAAAATGGAATATCCCTTTTCGGTCAATGTATACCATTTAGTCCTATCATAAGAAACCTTATTAAAATTACCTGTTGATAAATATCCATCCTCAATCAATTTATTTAATATTCGACTTATCTGCTTTTTACTCCAAAATGGGAATAGTTCTGTCAAAGCATTTATTGTATTATAGGTCCAGTAAGTATTCTCGTAATAATGTTTATCGTTAGCTCTATTCTTAGCAATCCAGTAATACATATTATTCAGCATAATTGCTCCATCAACACCAACAACTTTCGCCACTTCTGAATCAAAAGAAAAATACATATTCCATCCCCCTATCTACATATCCTTTAAAAAATCTAGTGCATTTTTACTTGGATCACTTGAAGATGATATTGATAAATCAACTTCATCATCTTCTAGCGTACTTATATCAACTTTAAATGCATTATCATCATGTGATAATGATGTTGTAATGCTATTATCATGATGTGGTAATGGTGTTATCATGGTATTATCATCATATTGTAATGGTATTATCATACTATTATCATCATGTGATAACGGTGTTGTAATAGTATTATCATGGTGTGATAATGATGTTATCATGGTATTATCATCATTAAAAGTAGCAACTTTATATAAAATATCCCTAATAAAATCTGATTTGTTATACTGTTTGCTTAATAAATCTAGTATTAATTTATCTTTAGGATTTTCTTTATTTAATAGAAATGTTATTCTCTCTGATTTTGCCATATAAAATACCTACTTCCATATCTCTTTACTAGCTTCTAATGCTCCTTGTATGTTAGTATTTAAGGCATTAGTAGCTAGTAAGCATTGCGAAGGTAGACTCTCTTTAATAATGTCCTGGATGACTATAGAGCCACCACCTGTAAAAATAACATAGTTATAATGATTTAAATTTATATTTATACTCACTTCATTAATTACATCATTAGTAAAAGCTGCTAACTGCTTTTTAGACACTTTTATATCACCTTTAGTTATTGCTTTTTCAATGTCTTCAATCTTATATTCCTTATCTGAATTTAAATTCTTAAGCTTTAAATAGAAGTCTAAAATACCAATTTTATAAGTATTTAATACTTGTGGCTTTCCATTATCCATAGCCACTACATTAGTAGTACGTCCTCCAATATCAAGTATCAACACATTGCTTGATTTAGTTTTATCATCTAAAGTGAAATAACTTGCATATCCTTCTGGTACTACAAAAACATCTAAAATCTTAACCACCTTATTGCTCTTCTTAGTAGTCTTTGCTGCAAACTTAAACTCTTTTCCCTTTAAGTCTTCAATATACTTTTGCTTATGATCCATTTCGCTTATTGGTAAAAGCAAAGTTAAATTAGTTTCAATACTCTCACTTTCCTCATTTAACTTAGCTATGGCATATAATAACTGTGCTATATAATCCTTTTTAGTTTTTATATATTCCTTACTAAAGTTACCTTTCTCAAAAAAAGTAAACTCTCCACCTAAGTTAACGTAACTAAATCCATCTGGGTAAGCTTCATAATCCCTACTTATGTTACTTTTAAAGGTAACTTGCTTACCTTTTGTATCAATTCCTTTAACATTGTAATTTCCTAAGTCAATAACTGTAATATTATTCATTTTCTTTTCTCTCCTTTTATGATATAATGGAGATACGGACGGCAATCCGTATCTATTTTTTGATTTGTTTTTGAACCTTTTTTAAAGGTTCATTTTTATTTTCTAGCTTTTTTAAAAGCAATTCTTTTACACCTTCTAATTTCCTTACATCTTCTTCTGTATTCTTAATAAATAAAAAGATTAAATGATTTTGCTCAACACTATCATTTTCTTTATATCCACCATCAATATAAAATATCTCAAACCCATTTGTATGCCCTGAATATTTAACAAAAAAATCATCTTCATATTTACTATTTAACTTCATAGTTAATTTTGTTATTTCTCCAATTAAATCAATTATCTTTTCTTCCATCACTACACTCCTTTTCTATAATCTCCTTAAATTCTGGACCCATATATTCATAAAATAGTTTAGGCGATATATGATATGTCCACATAGAAGTCATTTGTATAGCTGTTCCAAAAGGCAATAAGCCTCTTTGTAATCCAATCCTTACAAATTGTTGAGATTTCCCCATTATTCTTGCTGCATCTACTACTTTTATATTTCCAACCATATATATCACTCCTATCTTGCAAATTTTAAAGCCATAATTGCTTCAACAACATCATCAAGCTCCTTAATTATTAACATCCATCTTGGTCTTTCTTCATCATCTATAATTCCATCACATGTTATATTAATCATTTCATCCTTTAATTTAATGAAATCACTGACTTCCTTTTGCAACCTTAATATAGCTACTGGCAAGTCTTTAATCTCTATACTAGGCAAATATTCTCTTCCTACTTCATCACTAGTCTTAAGATGCTGATAAGCCAAATATTGAGTATCATATATTTCAATCATCTTAATAACTACCCTATCAGGTGGTATTCTTTTACCTCCTTCATAAGCTCTTAAACTATCAACTGATATATCCATGTATTCAGATGCTTTTTCTTGTGTTAATCCTGTACTTTCTCTCGCTATTTGGTAAATATTTCTGTATTCACTCACTATTCTCTTTCCTCCTTAAATATATTAGAATAAAACCAAGATTCTTGGACTACGTTTCTAAAAAAATTTTTGCATCAACATTATATAACTTTGCTAATATTTTAGCTTTAGGTATTGTAAGTTCAACCTTACCATTCTCTAACATTGAATAGCCACTTTTTCCTTTATATCCAAGAGCCTTAGCTACTTCATATTGAGTTTTTCCATTTTCTAATCTCAATTTTTTTAGTAACTCTGCCATCATATCCCTCCTTTGTTCAAGAATATTGGATTCATTATATCTATATGTTAATCCAATATTCTTGAACTGTCAACTGTATTTTTGAACTAAAACCAATTGTTTTGGACTAACTTTCTTTTTTATTGTAAACAAGGTACAATTATATTGAACATACTAGAAAGGAGATTAACATGATTACATTAGCAGATAGGTTAAAGGAACTTAGAAAATCTAATAAATTAACACAATCTGAATTAGGTAAAATACTAGGTGTTGGGAAAACGACTATCTCTATGTACGAAACAGGAAATAGTACTCCTAATGATGAGATTAAATTAAAAATTTCAGAATACTTCAATATTTCTGTTGACTATCTCCTTGGTAAGACTAATATTAAAAATCATAATAACAATGAAGAAACGATTGCTCTTCATAGTGATTATGATTATAAGGATCTTCCTGATGAAGCTAGGAAAGAAATTGAGAATTATATAGAATATATAAAACAAAAATATAAGAAGTAATCTTTTTATTTTTTACTTCTTAATTGACAATATGGTACAAGCTATAAGGTGTTCATGATGAGCACCTATATTTTTAAATTTTATAAGGGGAAATTTTTACATTAATTTAATATATATTACAGGGAGGTTAATTATGTTTGATAAACCTATTCATATCCTTAGATATGGTACAAATGCAGATCAAAAATATATTGAAGAAATGAACAGGACCGTTAGATATATTCACTTAAATGCAAATATGTTAGCATACTCTCCTGCGTCTATATCTGAATTTCTTATGGTCAATTGTATTGGAGGAGATAGATTTTTCTTTATTGATCCAATAACACATGCTTTTCAACATAGTATTGATAAAATACAATCTTTTAGCAAAAAAGATAATAAATTTGTAATAAAAAAATCTATTAAAAAGTTACTTGATTTTTATGGAGATCCAGTAAAAGAATCTATAAATAATAATATTGTTGTAACTCCCGATTGCTTTACAGATGAATCTACATGTGTAGAATTCTGTAAAAATGTCTTGGACTTTCAACAAAATACAATAAGAACTTTTGTTGATAAAAAAGGATTATTAGATTATTTTGATACTAATGATCCTACCTTAAATAATATTAATCCAACTTTCCTTATAGCACCTTATTTTTATCTAGAACCCAATACCTATACTGACTGTTTAGATATAAACACAAAGCTAATAAAAATTTGTAATACTCTAACGGATAAACCTATATTTGCGGAATTAATCTTAAATAAATCTGTACTAGAAAATACTTTTATGAGAAGAGATGTAATAAGAAAGTATATTGATTCCGGCGTAAGTACTATATTGTTATGGATAGATGATTTTGATGAACATACAGTTTCTTATTATTCTTTAAATATGTATTCAAAATTAGTTAAAGATTTTTATAAAGCTGGCATCAAAGTTATAAATTTATATGGAGGATATTTTTCTACACTTCTTACATCATTTGAAAATGAATTAGGCTTTAAGTTATATGGTGTTGGACACGGTTTAGAATATGGAGAAAGTAGAGCTGTAGTTCCTGTAGGTGGAGGTATTCCTACCTCTAAATATTATTACTATCCTCTTCATGAGAGATTAGATTATAGATTGGCTACCCAATTATTAATTGCTAAGGGCTATATCCCAGAAGATAAGTCACCAGATGCGTACTTTAATAATATATGTAATTGCCCTACTTGCAAAAATATAATAGGAAATAATATTGATAACTTTAATAAATTTGAAAATACAGAGTTTTATACAGTTAAATTAAGAGGATCAGAGCAAAAAAGACCATATGCATCTCAAGAAACCAAAAGATTGTGTATCCTACATTTTCAGTATTGTAAGCATAGAGAGTTTGTAAAATTAAACTCTATCTCTTTAAAGGAAGCTATTTTAAAATTAAACGCTACTTATGAAGAGTATAACAGTCTTCATATCTTAGGAAGTGATCAAATATATCACTTAAAAAATTGGAGCTCACTATTAGAAGATTTAGGAGATCAACATGAATAGACCAAGAACTGTATATATACTTGGTGCAGGGGCTTCCGCTGCAGTAGGACTTCCAATCCAAAATAAACTTATTGAAAAAATATTTACACTTTCGCTTGATGATCTACCTGCAAGTGATGACTTTGTAGTGGACGAAAGCTTAGCTATGTACTATGAATATTTTGAGGTGAGCCGAAGATATTTAGCTGATTTCTTAGTTCAATACTTTGCAAATAATAATATATCAACCTATTACAATCAAATAAAAAATGATATTCCTCACACAGAACAATATAAGTTATTTTGTTATGGGGGTGAGTTTGATTCTATATGGTCTAATATTTATACTTCATTAAAGGATATTGTTATTCCATTAGAGGATGTTTTTACAACACTTGATAAAGTGAAATTAAATAATGATTCTTATGGTATTTTTACAAATACAAATATAGAAAACGTGAGTATTTCTCTAAAGAACTGCATTATTTTTGTCTTATCTTTTTTTGTAGAAAAAAGTGAGAATAATTCTGCTTTATATAGTAGAATTGCTAAATATTTGACAAAAGTTCGATATAAGACTCCTGATGTAACTCCGTTTTCAATTATTAGCCTAAATTGGGATACATTAATAGATTCAAGTATATATAGAGCATGTAGCGAGCATAATGCTATACATCCAAACAAACAAATTTTTCCTGATTATTGCTTCTATAACTATGATTTGTCTAATAACTTACCATCTACTTTAATTAAGCCATTTGGATTTCTAAATATAAAAATTATGAAACTACACGGCTCAATTAATTGGTTAGAGTGTCCTAACTGTGGTAGAATTTATACAGATTTTAAAAATCTTATCTCGCTTAAATCTATGGTAAAAAAACAAAACTTAAATGATGAAATTTGTTCTAGCTGTAACACTTTAAATCGCTCTAGCTTTACTCAATCTATAATAGTTACTCCTACATTCTTAAAAACTTTTAACTCGCATTACTTAAAAAATATTTGGCACAATGCATATCTTGATTTATGTAAAGCAACTGAAATAGTATTTTTAGGCTATTCTTTACCTGATGCAGATTTTGAACTTAAGTATATACTAAAAAAAGCCATACAGAAGGATTGTAAAATAACTGTTGTATTACATGAAAGTGATAACCCAGAATATTATAGTGAGTATCTAAATGGTAAATTATCTGATGAAGATTCTCAATTTAAATCTTCTATCTTAAGTAAATTATCTTTACCAGAAAATCGTTTTAGAAACTTTTTTACAAATAATCTAATTGAATTTAATTACAATGGAATAGATGATTATTTTAAAGAATAAAAGAGATACCTTTTATGAAGGTATCTCTTTAAAAATATGCTCTCCTGATATTCTATTAACTCTTGTCTTCAAACTACTTACCCATGGCTGCCATCTATTAGGATTTACTTTAGCTGTATTAAACTGTTCAAAAGGAAACTCTCCTTCTGGATTCCAAAATAGTACTCCAACACCTGTCTTATCACTTTCTTCTATAAGCTTAGAAGAAATTCTTTTTGGTCTTGGTATACAAATATAAGCCTCATCAGCTCCCATGCTATGATCTTTTGCCTGTAAAAACGCCTGTTGCCAATTTTTTAATTTGAACTCAATAGTAATAATATTATCTAAATCATCAACTATAACCATATCTATACACCTAGACATATACGGAACTTCTAATATAACTGTCTTTAAGCTTTCTATATTAGTTAGCTTACTGTTACAATCATTTACCATGTCTATTTCATACATTGCACTCTCTCTTTTCTATCCAAGTATTTTATCTCTTATATAAGAATTTGTAGTCATTTCTTCATACTTCTTATATACATAAGTTAAAATTTGATTTAATGACTGAGTATTTATTTTCTTTTTAAACATCTTTAGTATTTGTAACTGATCATCTGTAAATTGATCATTTGATAATAACTTATCTTCAACAAACTTTATACCTTTATCAGTTAGATAAAATTGTGTCTCTCCTGGATATCCCACATCTTCTATCGCTATCTCATTAGAAAGGTCTAAGTCTTCATAAATATCATAAACATACTCACCTACTTCTTCTTCACTAGAAGCTCCATCTGATATAACATCCTCTTTTATAAAATTTATTGCTTGAAAAAACCTTATATCATCCAATAACTCTTTTGAAAAAGGACCATAATTATATGCAAAAAATTCTGGCAAACTATCTAAAGAAATATTATTAAAATTCTTTAATAATTCTTTTTCAAATAAAAACATCATTTTAGTTATACGTGTTCTACCAACTATAGGCTCATTAATTTCAGGATTTTTACCTGGTAAATATAATAACAATAATAGAATATCTTTTGCTTTTATCTTACTTGACATAAAATCCCTCCTTAATTTTTTACTTTATATTTATATTATATATCAATTAAGCTATATTTAAAAGACATTTCGAAAAACATACGTTCTTTCTCG
>ENA-OWNX01000669-OWNX01000669.1-gut-metagenome-genome-assembly--contig:-NODE-669-length-10540-cov-2.823473_pt1 | contig 10540 bp, 8 predicted proteins | sample MGYA00248250_ERZ651778 | MGnify/ENA primary metagenome ERZ651778 (study PRJEB26908, sample SAMEA4031702) | gut metagenome | biome: gut; feature: normal infant; material: stool | place: China | collected 2015 ...
CAAGGCTTTAATTCCTCTTTCACGAAGATTATCCACCTGGTCTTTCATCAATGCAATAAGAGGGGTAACAACGATACAAATACCCTCCATAGCCATTGCCGGCACCTGAAAAGTTAGAGATTTTCCTCCTCCTGTGGGCATTAGCCCCAATGTATCTTTCCCTTGGCTAACCGAATGGATAATATCTTCCTGTAATGGACGAAACTCATCGTAACCCCAATATTGCTTTAATATTTTGTGATATATATCCATTCTAAAAACCTATTAATAAATATGCCAACATCCCAATTTGATTATAATATTGGCATATTGGCACATTAAGTTCAGTTTATTCCTATATTAGTTTTTCATTGGACGAATCTCTAATTTTATATTAGTACCATCCAAGGCTTTGCCTATTTTTCCCTGATCAAATTCTGACATGTGATAAGGGTAAAGAACTTTCGGTTGCACTTTTTTAGCAGCATCAATAAACATATCATCATTCATTGTATAAGGAAGGTTTTTGGGTAAGAAAGCGATATCTATCGTACCTTTCAACTTATCCATTTCAGGGATATTTTCGGTATCTCCTGCTACATATACTCTTTTATCTCCGAATGCTATAATATATCCGTTTCCTCTACCTTTTGGATGATAGGCTTCTCCATCCGGCTTTTTATTGACGATGTTATATGCAGGCACAGCATCTATATGAAGATTAGCCCAGTGCACATGATCACCATTATTGATTACATCACCGTATTTAAGGATTTCATTACATACCTTAGATACAATAAAATGTGTATCTGCTTTTTTCACGGCAGCAATAGCTGCACTATCGAGGTGATCTCCGTGCTCGTGAGTGAGCAGTATCAAATCGGCCTTAGGCAACTTGGAATAGTCTGCCACTTTTGAGTACGGATCTATATGAATTATTTTCCCTCCAAACTCGAACATAAGTGAAGCATGACCAACCAGAGTTACTTTCAAAGGCCCTGCACTGGTTTCGTATACATCCGCTTTAATATATTCGGGTTGAGTATCCATGCTTAATGAATCGGTTGACGCTAAAGATGAATTTGCTGTAGATTTATTACCACAAGAAACGAATAAAACTGTAGTTAATACGAATATTGATAATAATGATTTCCTCATAAGCTTATAATTTTGAAGTTAGCAAAATTGTCCGGTATCAATATCTTTCACATAAAGCTGAATATTAGTCTTGCCATTATGCGTATTTTCTTCCAATGTATAACATATATCAAAAGGCTTGCCGCTTTTAACCTTATCTGAACTATCCTGTTGCCTGAAAGCAATCCCATTAACAGGTGTCGACAGCGTATCGTCTATCATTTCAAGCTTGAGATGAACATTATCTTTTCCTACCAACTTACTTGTACCATAATCCATTACATTGCATGTCACAAATATAGGATTCAGGTTTTCAGGACCAAAAGGAGCAAAAGCAGCCAAATCTTCGGTAAACTTCTGATTTATTTCTTTGAACGAGAGTTCGGCATCAACACGTATCTGAGGTCTCATCATCTCGGGAGCTATCATCTCGAGAGAAAGAGCTTCGAAACGGCTCTTGAATTCCTTTAAATTTTCTTCTTTCAATGATAATCCTGCAGCATAGGTATGGCCTCCAAAGTTTTCTAAAATATCTTTGCAGGCTTCAATTGCCTTATAAACATCAAACCCCATTACCGAACGGGCTGAGCCGGTAATTAACCCTTGAGACTTGGTAAGAACAACAGCCGGTCGTAAATATTTTTCGGTCAAACGTGAAGCGACAATCCCGATAACACCCTTATGCCATGTTTCGTTGTAGATAACGATACTTTTCTTCTCTTTCATATCTACATTTTCATCGATAAACTGTATTGCTTCTTCAGTAATTCGTTTATCGAGCTCGCGGCGATCATCATTATAATGGTCTATATTCATACTTTTTTCACGAGCATCTTCGATCGTGCTCGACAAAAGTAAATCTACAGCCTCTTTTCCTTTCATCATACGTCCCGAAGCATTGATACGTGGTCCGATCTTGAAAATTATATCATTGACTGTAATATTCTTATATGTTAAGCCGCAAATATCTATTATACCTTTTAACCCTAAACTGGGATTAGAGTTTATCTGTTTCAATCCAAAATAGGTAAGCACCCTATTTTCTCCTGTAATAGGTACAATATCGGATGCCACACTTACTGCTACCAAATCGAGTAAATCTGTAATTTCAGAAAAATCGATTTTATTACTCTGAGCCAATGCCTGTACAAGTTTAAAGCCGACTCCACACCCCGAAAGATGTTCGTAAGGATACGTAGAGTCTAAGCGTTTGGCATCTATTACCGCTACTGCATCGGGCAGGACATCATCGGGCATGTGGTGATCACCAATGATAAAATCGATCCCCTTGCTTTTAGCATAGTCTATTTTCTCATTTGCCTTTATACCGCAGTCGAGCGCAATGATCAACTTAACACCTGTTTCCTCTGCATAGTCTATACCTTGTTCGGATATCCCATAACCTTCATCGTAACGGTCGGGAATATAATAATCCAGATTGGTAGTAAACTTCCGAAGGAACTTATAAACAAGAGCAACCGCAGTTGTTCCATCTACATCGTAATCTCCGTATATAAGTATACGTTGTTTTTGTCCCAATGCCTTTTCTATTCTCTTTATAGCCTTATCCATATCAGGCAACAAGAAGGGGTCATGCAAGTCTCTCAAACTAGGATGAAAAAACTTACGGGCCTCTTCGGCAGAAGATATCCCTCTCTGAATCAAGAGCTGGCAAAGAACAGGGCTTATGCCTAATTTCTTAGCAAGCTCATCTCTCTGCTCTTTTTGCTGGGTTGTTAGGGCTTCGTAATTCCATTTGTAAATCATTATATATAGTTTTTCTTTCTTCTGTCTCAAGAGAGATAGGCTAGCATTTTTTTGTTAAATATGACAACAATATGCCCTTTTACCAATCTCTTAGTACGGCTATTTATATCGAAAAGTAGCCTAGAACGAATTCGTAAAGATAATATATATAAGTGAAATCAGTATCGCCGATTTTACTTTTTATTTTTTATTATGATAGAATAATCTATGCGTAAAACACAAATACAATCAGGCTATCGAGTGATTTATATGTATAAAAAAAGTCTTACTATTTTGAGTAAGACTCTATATCATCCGGAGTATATATCACTTTACATTACTTGCTTTCAATCCTTTGATAACCGATGATGTAAACCCTGCATGCTCCATTTCATTAAGCCCCTTTATTGTTATACCTCCGGCTGTGGTTACCTTATCAATCTCAGCTTCAGGATGGGAGCCATTTGCCTCAAGCAACGTCACCGCGCCCAACAATGTTTGCATCACTATTTCTTTGGCCTGATTTGGATACAACCCCATCTCTACGCCACCTTCCATCGCGGCTCTAATATAACGAAACGCATAGGCTATACCACACGACGCTAAGGATGTTGCTGCAGGCAATAGCTTTTCTTCGATTAATTCTGTTTTTCCTAATTGATTAAATATATCCACAATCTGAGCTATATCTTCTTTTTGAGCATTCAGAGTAGAGACAAAAGTCATACTTTGTTTTTCGGCAATCGCTGTATTTGGCATCACCCGAAAGATACTTTTCCCGACTACCGACCAACTCGCTAACTGCTCCAATGAAATACCGGAAGCAACAGACACCAATATCTGAGCTGGATTTTTCAATCTATCTTTGTTTTGCAACAATACTTCCTCTATAAGCCATGGTTTAACTGCAACAATTACAATATCGGCTGTATCTAATGAATCGTATTCACTGGCGGCTACATTTAAGCGTTCTGCCGAGTCTTTCATCCGAGCTGCGGAAGTCGAAGTCTTCGTAATGACCGTTATGTCCTCAGGTTTAAAAAGTAAGCCGGTAGATAATCCCCGAGCAATAGCTCCACCCATGTTTCCTCCGCCTATAATCGATATTTTCATATACTTATTTATTATAGTGTTTCTTTATATAGTCTTTATAATCTTCTTTCTAGTTATATATCTCACTTATGAAAATTATAGAACAAGTCAACCTTTATCAAGATTCTTTAGTGATGATTAATTCCTAAATCAACATTTACTATTTTAGTGTTCTACTTTTCTTGTTCGATGTATGTCACTAGAACGTAAAATTATCAAAAAATATTTCTTTTTTATCTAAAAAACCTCGATTAACAAGATAATTATTTCATTTTCCTTACTTTTGCACAAAATCTAAATTATGCTCGATAGATTATTCAAGAAAAAAGACATTTCAGTTATACTTGGAGAGCCTTCAGAAAACAAAGAAGGGCTTAGAAGAAGTCTGACTGCTACCAACCTTATAACCTTAGGAATTGGAGCCATTGTAGGCACAGGTATTTTTGTTATTACCGGTCAGGCAGCTTCAATGTATGCGGGTCCGGCTCTAACGATTTCTTTTGTTATATCAGCACTGGGATGTGTTATGGCTGGTTTATGCTATGCTGAGTTTGCCGCAATGATACCGGTATCAGGAGGAGTGTATTCATACAGCTACACTACAATGGGCGAAGTATTAGCTTGGTTTGTAGGTTGGATTTTAGTTCTTGAATATCTTTTTGCATGCTCCAGCGTTGCTGTGGGATGGTCTGGTTACATGCTCAGCTTATTAAATGAATGGGGAATACATTTTCCCGAGCAAATAGCAGGAGCCACTTTCGATCACCTGAAAGACGGAAGCTGGGTGTGGACAGGGAAAATCATCAATTTTCCTGCAGTATTTATCGTAGCCATAGTTTCCGCATTTCTTATAGGAGGCATAAAGCAATCAGCTCTTGTCAACAATGTCATTGTAGTTATAAAAGTCGGTGTTATTCTATTATTCATAGGTTTTGGTTTATCATATATCGACACAAGCAACTGGGTGCCATATATCCCTGAAAATACAGGAGGGTATGGAAACTTCGGATGGACAGGAATCCTTCGTGGGGCTGCTGTTGTTTTTTATGCATATTTAGGTTTCGATGCCCTGTCTACTGCTGCGGGAGAGGCCCGTAATCCTCAGAAGGATATGCCAAAAGGTATCCTTATATCATTACTTATTTGTGCTGTTCTTTATATTGGTGTAACAACAGTATTGACAGGAATAGTAAATTATAAAGACCTCAACGTAGATGCGCCCATCGCATTAGCAATCGACCGTGCAGGTGAAGGTTTAGCATGGCTGAGTCCCTTTATTAAGCTTGGAGCTATTGCCGGACTTAGTTCCGTAATCTTAGTTATGATGCTAGGACAATCACGAATATATTATGCTATTTCAAAAGATGGATTATTGCCAAGTATCTTCTCCAAAGTAAGTCCTAAACATGGCGTTCCTCATAATGCAACCATATTCGCCAGTATTGTAACAGGGTTAATAGCGGGTCTATTTCCATTGCATGTACTCAGCGAATTGGTATCAATCGGCACGTTAATGGCATTCACTATAGTTTGTATATCAATTGTCATACTACGTAAAACTCAGCCAGACCTAAAGCGTCCATTCAAAACACCACTTGTACCATTTGTTCCACTCTTAGGTGCTGCTATATGTATCATACAAATGGTATCTTTACCTTGGAGTACATGGGAAAGAATGATCGGTTGGACTATTCTTGGATTCATCATATATTTCACTTATGGCATTAAGCATAGTAAGCTGAATAATAAGTAAGACATTGTGCAGAAGGAGTGATTCGTATGATCACTCTTAGCATCAACCCACGTCTTTAAGAAATTTAACTTTAATATTTAAAATCATTTTGACACACAACTAACACAAAATATTTCAAAAAGTTATTATTTTTGTCAACACGCATAAAATATAACAACTTAATGAAAGAACAACTACTCCGCAAGAAGGATATTGCATCCATTCTCAAAGATTCCCTCCAAGAAAAGGGCGGGTTGAAAAGAACCTTATCGGTCAGGCATTTAATCGCCTTAGGCATAGGAGCGATCATAGGTACCGGGATATTCGTTCTTACAGGAACTGCCGCTGCAAATTATGCTGGCCCTGCCCTGACAATTTCTTTCATCATTTCTGCATTGGGATGCGCAATGGCCGGACTTTGTTATGCGGAGTTTGCATCCATGATTCCCGTGGCAGGAAGCGCCTATTCTTACAGCTATTCTACATTAGGAGAATTCTTTGCCTGGTTTATAGGCTGGGATCTAATACTCGAGTATCTGTTTACGGCCGGAACTGTAGCTGTTGGGTGGTCGGGCTATTTTGTGAGTTTCCTCGACGACTTCGGACTGCATATACCAATGAATATGCGCCTAGCTCCATTCGATCACACCTCCGCCGGAGGTTGGATTACAACCGGTAGCATTATAAACTTCCCGGCTATGTTTGTTGTCGCAGTCATGTCTGTACTGTTGATTCGGGGAATAAGCCAGTCTGCTACGTTAAACAACATCGTAGTTGTCGTTAAAGTTGTTGTTATACTCTTATTTATAGGATTCGGGCTATCATTTATAGACACTGCCAACTGGACACCTTACATTCCTCAAAATACAGGAGAGTTTGGTCATTATGGTTGGAGCGGAATATTTCGTGGTGCAGGAGTTATCTTCTTTGCTTACATCGGATTTGATGCAGTATCAACAACTGCGCAAGAAGCCAAAAACCCTCAGAAAGATATGCCCAAAGGAATACTGCTATCGTTACTTATATGTACTATCTTATACATTGCCGTCACGGTTGTGTTAACGGGAATAGTAAATTACAAAGAATTGAGCGTCCCTGCTCCCATCGCTCTGGCTATAGACAATGCGGGAGAAGGTCTTGTATGGCTGCGTATGCCAATCAAAATAGGTGCCATAGCAGGATTAAGCTCTGTTGTTTTGGTTATGATGCTTGCCCAATCACGTATATTCTATACAATATCTAGAGATGGCTTACTTCCTAATTTTTTTTTTTATTTACATCCTAAATATAGTACACCTTACAATTCAACGATTGTAACCTGTATTGCTGTTGGTCTTATAGCAGGACTTCTGCCGATAAATGTACTCGGGGAGCTTGTGTCTATTGGAACTTTAATGGCTTTCACGCTGGTATGCATATCAATAATAATTCTACGCAAAACACGTCCGGATGTAGAGCGTCCATTCAAAACTCCTCTTGTTCCTCTTGTTCCTATATTAGGTGTTTTGATATGTCTGTCGCAGATGCTTGCCTTGCCTTTGGATACTTGGCTCAGGTTGATAGTATGGATGGTTATAGGTTTTGTTATTTACTTCACCTACGGAATTAAGCATAGTAAACTCAATAAGAAATAATACAAAAGAGGTTGTACCAAAAGTAAAATACTTTTATCATTATCCGTCTTGCCTTTTTTAGTGTAATGGAGAATCTCGGCTATTGAGATACGAGATGTTTCACTTCATTCAAACTTGACAGATGATAAAAAATATTTTCGGCACAACCTCTTTAATCTTTATAATTAGTAGGTTTATTACTTCAGTTCCTTAATTTTTACATTTTTAAACCACACTTCATCACCATGATCCTGTAGTAAAATATTGCCTTCCGCTGCATTTCCAAAGTTAGGCCAGTTTGCGTATTTACTGTAAGCAACCAATGCATTCCACATCTGATTGTTACGCTCATACTCAACAATTTTAACGTCATTCAACCAATGTTGAACTTTATTGTCAATAACTACAACAGTCGCAGTATTAAAACCATTCTTGATAAAAGGTTTATCTGCCGATGCCGGAATCAGATCATACAACGAGCCTAATGTTCTATTCCCTTTTACTCCCAACTTTGCATCCGGGTGTTTCTCGTCGTCAAGTATCTGAAACTCACACCCGATTGCAGAACCCTCACCTTTATTTAAATCAGGATTCACAAAATATTTTATTCCACTGTTTGCACCCTCTGTTATTTTAAAATCTACTTTTAGTATAAAATTCTTATACTTACGGGTAGTTACGATATCGCCGCCATTCGTTGATTCGCCGCCACCGCTTTTCAGTACTTTCAAAATACCATTATCTATTACCCAACCCTTAGATGGGAAAGTACTAATTCGGGCTCCTTTCCATCCTTCTGTTGTTTTACCATCCCACAATAATTTCCAGCCATCTCTTGTTTCTTGTTCGGTCAATACATTATCTTGAGCAAACAGAGACATCGTAAATAAACTTATAGCAACCGCTAATATATATTTCTTCATGTATGATATCTGATTTATATTTTATAATATTGTTCCCAATCTTTGCGCGGAGGAATTCCGGTCAGCATTGCATTGGCAAACGCATTATTTGTTATTTGTTTTGTTCTGCTGTCGAAATAGAACTTCGTATTCAAGCGTTGAGCCATTACTCCTAAAGAGAAAACCTGACTTAATGGACCATGAATTTCAAACGGAGAGCGAGTCTTTTCTACTCCTGTACATGCCAGTAAGAAGTTTGCGAAATGATTTGAAGGGCTCTTCGGTACTTCCGGCAGTTTTGAAGCCATCTCTCTAGCTTTACTTTCAGGAATAATAGAAAGTGTAGTGCCATGTGAAGCTCCTTTGAATATCAAGTCTTTACTATAAATAATCTTTCCCGGATTTAGAGACGTTTTCTTTATTTCACCTGCTCCCGAGGCAGGAATATTAGGGTCGAGAGCTGACTCTCCATATCCTTCAGGGATTGGAGGAAGGTTATCCACGCCATCGTACCATGTTATATCACAAGCCGGCATTTCACCTCTTGGACCAAATTTAAACTGAATTGTAGAGGATGTTGGGAAGAAATAGTCATTGTGCCCTGTCAGTTTCACCGGATTAATTTCGTAAGGTAGTCCTAAATCCAGAAACTCATGTACAGTATCCAAGATATGAGCACCCCAGTCTCCTAAAGCCCCCATACCAAAATCGTACCAGCAACGCCATTCTCCATAATGATATTTTTCGTTATAGTCATGGTACGGAACAGCACAATTCCAAGTCATCCAGTCTAGTGTCGACGGAATAGGTTGCGCCTCAGGCAGCTTATAAATATTGGTATCCCATGTATGCCATCTGCGAGGATTATTCATATGAGCTACTACAGAAGTTACATCCTTTATTATACCTGCTTCCTGCCAAGCTTTGAATTGAAAGTAATTAGCTTCAGAGTGCCCTTGATTTCCGACCTGAGTAACCACATTCGGATACTTACGGGCGGCTTTCATCATCAATTCAGCCTCATAGAAAGTACGAGCCATTGGTTTCTCGACATACACATGCTTACCGTTAGCCATAGCCAACATTGTGATCGGAAAATGTGAATGATCAGGTGTAGCAATAGCAACAGCTTCAAACTCGTTTGCTATTTTGTCGAACATCACCCTAAAATCTTTAAACTGCTTTGCTTTAGGATATTTGCCCATCACTTTTTGAGTATGCTTCGCACCCATATCTACATCACATAGAGCAACGACATTCACCAAGCCTGTTTTTTCAAAGTCATCGATTATCTGTTCGCCTCTATTACCTATACCTATATAAGCAATATTCACCTTGCGATTTGCTCCCGCTACTCTGCTATAACTTGCTGCATTCAATGGGTTCATTGTGCCTACAGCAATACCGGCAGAGGTCATTGCAGCGGTTTTTAAGAAATTTCTGCGTGTTACCATGTATTATATATTTAGTTTTAATAGTCACCAAGTGTTATATAAATATAAGCGATACAAAATAAGGCATATATTTCTTAAAATCAAAACGTGTGTGCGAACACACAATTACACAAAAACCACACTAAACTAATATACAGAAACATACACAAACATGATTACAGCCTCATTTTTTATGTTTTATAACATAGAACCTTTATCCAGCTACAAGCTATATATCCCCCTTGCATTTCATTAAAGTTGACAACAAGGGTTATTTAAACATTGATTAATACAGATAATAAACAACCTCGCAGCAGAACTGACGAGATTGTTTAATCCATAACCTTATATTTTTCTCGGAATATAGAAATACTTTCCTTTGTACTATTAATAGGAATTGAAACGTTCAATAAAGTGTAAAAGAGTAACTCTCATCACAGCGAGACCGCGCAAAACATCTGCGATCTCAATACGATTATTACTGATTAAAGTTACTATTCATTATTAAAATTGATAGCTTTTAGAGTTTGTTTTTCGTAGCCTTTCTAATTGCAGGGAAAACTGTATTACCAAAACAAATGATTAGAGTTTAGAGTTTAATAATAAACAACTCAGTAAGAAAAAAGAATTATCAATAAAAAAATGAAACTGACTTATATTTTTCATAGCGGTTATGCAATAGAAGGTGATAATTTTACGATCATTATAGATTATTACAAAGACTCGTCTGATATATCCGGCGAAGGTATCGTTTACAAAGAACTTCTGAAAAAAAAAGAAAAACTATATGTTCTCTGTACTCATTCACACCACGACCATTTCAACAAAGAGATACTAAAATGGAAATGGGAACACCCGAATGTTATTTATATCTTTTCGAAAGACATTTTAAAATACAGGAAAAGG